>Ga0307380_10001733_pt1 | contig 31625 bp, 34 predicted proteins | sample UN3MG_FD_202239 | JGI IMG/M metagenome (GOLD analysis project Ga0307380, IMG submission 202239) | Soil microbial communities from Risofladan, Vaasa, Finland - UN-3 | ecosystem: Environmental > Terrestrial > Soil > Coastal area > Acid sulfate soil | place: Finland: Risofladan, Vaasa | collected...
TGGGTGCGCGACCCGTCGTGGCTCCAGCTCATGCGCAAGTCGTGCGGTCCGGGGCCGACCGCGTACCTGAAGAACCCGCTCTACATCTGCGACGTCGAGGGGCTGTTCGCCGACACGGCCGAACACCAGTTCTACCCACACGGCCTGCTCGAAGCTTCGGCATCCATCACGCCGCAGATCGCCGACGGGCACCACCTCGGCGTCGACATCGGCGGCAGCCACGACCCGTGCGTCGCGGTGCTCTCGGTGCATGGCGTCGTCTCGGCGGTCAAGACGTGGGCCGGGCAGGAGGACTCGGTCTACGGGCTGATGCGGACGGCGTACATCATCCGGAACCTGATGATGGGCGACACCTGGGACGACCCGACGAGCGAGAACCGTGGCTGGGACGTGCGCCCCGAGAACACGCACATCGACGCGACGTCGGGATCGATCGGCGTCGGCGTGCTCCACAAGCTGGGCGAGCTGGGGCTGTACGTCGACGCGGTCGACTTCGGCGCCGGCGAGCAGGGGGACCAGCCGTGGGCGCAGCTCTTCCAGCCGCGGCCGAAGCTGCGGACCCGCCGGCAGGAGCTGGCGTGGATCGGGCAGCAGGCGCTCGCGCAGGGGTACGCGGCGATCCCGCGCGAGGCCGAGTTCATGCCGATCTGGGCCGACCTGACGGAGCTGCGGTACAACACGACGGCCACCGAGGGCATGAAGATCGAGTCGAACGCCGACTTCCGGAAGCGGACCGGGCGGTCGATGGACTGGGGCGCCGCGTGGCTCTGCACGCTGTCCAGGACGCGCCAGTCGGGCCGCTGGGTGAGCCGAGCCGATAGGGGCCCCGCCGGCGCCCGCCGCCGCGTACGCTTCCGTGGGCGTCCTCGGGTGCGGTAGGCTGGCCGTCCAGCCGCCGACCCGCGCGCGGACGCGCCGACAGACCACGACCGACCCCGCAGGGCCCGACCCGATGGCTGACATGATCGACCTCGGCGCGCTGGACTCCACGCGCCGCCCGATGCCGGCGACGCTGCTCCCGGCCCCGCGCGAGGCCCGGTCGGTTGCCCGCGTCCGGCACCGGCTCCCCGCCGCCTTCGGCGCGCAGATGAAGTCGATGGTCGCCCAGGGCATCAGCAGCCCCGGGACCGTCTGGGCCATGAACTCGGCGATCGCGTCGCAGACCGAGAACATGACGGACGTCTACACGCAGGAGCCGTGGATCGCGGCCGCGTGGAACCTGCTGTCGTCGTCGGCGTCCCAGGTGCCGCTCCGGCTCTGGGACCGCGACCCGGACGACGAGGACGCCGTCGAGATCACGACGGGGCCGCTGTACGACCTGTTCCAGCGCCCGGCCGTCGGCATGGACCCCGCGCTGCGCACGATGACCGACGCGCTCAACATGGCGATGTCGGGCGAGTCGCTCTGGCTGCTGCTCGACGCGGCCGGCAACCCGGTGGGCTCGACGGGCGACGGCATCGATTCGTTCTTCGACCTGCCGGAGTCGATCCAGCCGGTGACCGGGTTCAAGGTCGAGCCGAAGACGCAGGACCGCCGCACCGGCGAAATCTTCGAGTGGCAGGTCACGCGCGGCGGGGCGTGGGACCGCGAGGTCTGGCCGTACGCGTCGACGCTGCACCTGATCGAGCGCCCCGACCACAGGCAGGGCCGCGAGGGCCGCGGGCTCGGGCAGCTCGCGCAGGCGTACAACTCGGCGATCGAGTCGTGGGCGGCACGCCGCTACACGCGCGTCATGCTGGAGAACCTCGGCGACCCCGGCGGTATCGTCGAGATCGACTCGTGGCTCACCGACGACCAGTACGACGACCTGACGCTCCAGGCCGAGGAGAGCATGGGGAACCCGAGCCGCTCGGGTGCGCCGCTCGTGCTCCAGGGCGGGGCGAAGTACAACCAGGGCCGCATCACGCCGCGGGACATGGCGTGGGAGGCGCTGCTCGCGTCGACGCTCGACCAGATGGCCGCCATCGTGCAGACACCGAAGGCGCTGCTCGGGATGCAGGCCGAGAACTACGCGACGTTCCGCGGGCACTTCCGGACGTTCATCACGATGCGGCTGCGGCCGTTCTTCAGCGCGTACGCGCGCCGGTTGAACTCGCTGTTCTTCCCGCGGCTGCGCGACCCGTCGCTGCGCCACGTCCGCGCGCGCTTCGATTTGGAGATGCTGTCGGAGGCGATCGGAGACCTCGAAGAGCAGGGCGCCGGGATCCGGTCGTTGACCGACGCGGGCGTCTCGCTCGACGAGGCGCTGCGGCAGGGGGGGATCAAGTCGGACCCGATCCCAGGCGGCGACGTCTCGATGGTCGTGGGCGGCGCCGTGTCGCGGCAGGCGGCGATCCTGCTGTCCCAGGCCCAGGCGGCCGCGGCGGCGATCGCGGCGCGCATGGAGGCCGGACAGGCGTGGGAGCTGGCCGGCGTCGAGGGCGCCCGGCTGGAAGACCCGCCCGAGCCGATCATCGCCCCGGGGGCCGGTGGCGGCTTCGGGGCCGACGAGGACGAGGACGAAGCACCCGAGCAGGAGGACGACCCCGAGATGGGCGGGGCCGGCAGCACGCAGGAAAACGGGGGGCCTCCGGCCCCCGCCAAGGCGGCCGGGGCCAGGGACACCGCTGCCGCCGATGGCGGGCTTGCCCGGCACAGGGCCGGAGCGTCCCCCACTACGCGCGACGCCGGCGACCAGTTCGCCACCGAGGGCGGGCGGCTCGCGTACTGGCTGCGCGCCGACGTGCCGCTGGACCGGTTCCGGTCCAGGCTCGTCCGCGACCTGCGGGCGGTCTCGCGCGACATGGCCCGCGCCCAGATCCGGGCGTTGGAGGACTTCGCCGCCGGGCGGCCGATCAAGCGGTCGGGCCCGGTGCGGCCGACGTACGCCGACCCGATGCCGACGATCTCCCCGAGCGACCTGACGTTCTGGCGGGCGGCCGAGGCCGGCGACGCGCTGGAGACGGCGATCGACCGGCAGGGGCTCGACGAGCCGCCCGCGACCCACGGCTGGTGCGGCTGCGAGATCGAGCAGGCGCCGCCGACCTGCACCGACCGCCGCGCCGAGTGGGTTCGGCGGCACACGCGCTACGCCGGCGTCGACTGGGGCCGGCTCGACGACCTCGCGGTCCTGCGCGAGTTCACCGAGGCCGAGATCGACAACTTGCTCATCGTCCAGGACGACAAGTGGGCGCAGGGGCTGGCCGAACCGATCGAGGAGTGGGGCGTCGCCGCGTACGAGCACGGCGTCGAGATCGCGGCGCAGGAGGCGCAGATCGCGGTGCCGACGGCGAGCAACCCGGCGTTCATCCGCTTCATGCGCGACAAGTCGATCGAGGTCGCGGAGGGGAACACGTCGGCGCTCGCCCGCCGGCTGCGCTCCGACATCATCGGGACGCTGGCGAAGGACGGCACGGTCATCAACCTTCGCGAAGCCGTTGCTGGCAGCTTGAAGGAGCTGAAGGCGACGACGACGCGAGCGTTCAACACGCACGCCGCTCGGGCGCAGGCGATCGCGCGCACCGAGATGGGGCAGTCGTGGGGCGTCGCCCGATGGGAGACCGCGCTGAAGGCGTACGAGGCCGGTGCGATCTCCCACATCATCTGGGTGACGTCCGGCCGCGCGATGGCGCCTGTCGGCACGGTGCGCCCGACGCACTTCGTGCAGGACGGCATGGAGCGCGTCCCGGGGCAGCTCTACCCGAACCAGATGAAGTACCCGCACGAGCCGAGCGCGCCCGCCGGAGAGCTGGTCAACTGCGCGTGCCATCTCGGGATGCGCGTCGTCCCGCCGGCCAGCCGACCCGACGCCGACGCACCGGCAAGCGATGACGCGGCCGACTCCTGACGACGGGGGCGGCACGCGCGGCGAGTGGTTCGGCCTCGACGGGGACCACATGCACTACGTCGTGCCGGTGTTCGGCGCCGAGGGCTGGCACGTCGCGCTCTGCGACGGGATGGTGCTGGACGACGACGGCGCGCACGTCGGCGGTGCGCTGTCGCGCTGCCCCGGTTGCCTGACGCGGCTCGCGGATCGTAGGCTGCGGGCTCGACTCGCGGAGGGGAAGCAACCGCCATGGCCGAGGACGTGACACCGGGGGGCCGGCAGCGCGGGCTGTTCATCCCGCCCGGGTCGGTCCACGAGCGCGACGCCGCTGTCCGGCACGCCTACCTGCGGGGCGTGGTCCAGTCGGCCGACCGGGCGTGGTACGAGGACGACGCGCCGCCGATGTCGGACACGGCCTACGAGGTGCTCCGGCAGGAGATGCTGACGCTGGAGTCGATGTACCCGGCTCTGCGGAAAACGGGCCAGGACTAGGCGTTCCGGGGCCGATCAGGATTCTTTTCAAATGGGGTATGTACAGCCGTATCGCGTTGCGATAGGGTATGTGCATCGGATGGGAATCAGCCCACCGACCACCGGAGCCAAGACCATGACCACCAAGGCCCTCACCAGCGCGCAGCGCGAGACCCTGACCGCCATTATCGCCGAGGGGTACGAGAACACGATCCGCGACGGGCGCACCGTGCGCAGCCTAGTCCGGCTCGGCCTGCTCCAGACGGTGACCGCGTCCATGACGGTCCTGACCGCGAACGACGGGCGGCTGCTCGCCATGGACAGCACCCGGACGATCCCGACGCGCGAGGGGATCGCGGCGATCTACCCCGGCGCGATCTGACCCACCTACCCCGCGGCCCCGCCGCAACGGAGCACGACCATGACCACCACGAACGAAAACCGCGCCCTCGCCACCGCCGAGACCCTGATGCGCGCCCTCGAAGTCGCCGGCTACGGCGCGAACCTGAACGCCATCTCGGGGTCGTCCTCCTGCTCGGGTGCTTGGACCAGCCTCATGATCCCCGGGTTCGGCCACGCCTTCATCGCCGACGGCACGATCGACCTGGAGCCGTTCGCGCCGAACAGGAAGTCGCGCTGCCAGTCGGTCGTCACGGCCGTCAACCGCGTCGCCGGCGTGAAGAGCGCCAACGCAGCTCGCGCCGCCATGCGTGACGCGGCCGCCGCCAAGGTGGCGGAGCGCAAGCCGATCGTCGCCATGGGGCGCCGCCTGACCGTCGACGAAGCGCGCAAGCTGAAGGCCGAGATCGAGCAGCAGCTCGACCAGATCGACGTCTGACCCCAACCCCCGCGGCCCCGCCGCAACGGAGCACGACCATGACCAACACCATCAACGCAAGCATCGCTACCTTCATCATCGTCAACTCGGCGGGCTGGTTCGCCGACCCCGCCATGGGGGACGGAACCTGCGACGACATGCCCGAGCGCGAGCGGTTCGAGGCGCACGGGATCATCGCGGCCGTCGCAGGTATCGTCGCCTGCGGCGGGACTCGCGACGGCAACAAGGCGCGGGTCCGCGCGCTCACCGAAGACCTCCACGTCGGGTGGCACATGCCGGCCAGGAGCGTCTACGACGCGGCGGCCCGGTTCCTCCTCTGGGCTCGCGGCCTGGAAGACGACCACGGCGCCGAGGTCGTCGACGAGATCGCGGACCTCGTCCGCTTCGCGGGCCGGCACGTCGGCGTCTGACCGACGGACCCTTCGGAGCACGACCCATGACGACCGAGACGATCACCTTCCCCATCCGCTACAAGGCGACGCGCGCGTTCATCGAGGAGGCCATCATGTGCGAGTACGGCGCGTGGGAGGACGCGGGGCGCCCGGCCGACGGCGAGCTGTGGTACCACGACGGCGAGAACGCGGCGGCCGCGTCGCACGCCGTCCCGATCCTGGAGCGGCACAAGACGGTCATCGAGGTGCGCAGCAGGTACGAGCTGGAGGAGCTGTACCAGTCGCTCCTGTCGGGGACGCTGGAGGAGTACCATCCGCGCGCGCTCGACGCGCTGGAGCGGCGCATGACGGCCGACCTCACCGCCTGCGGGGCCGTGCCCATGGGGCGGCGCCCGTACCGGTGGGCGTCGGTCTGCCTGCCGGACGGCGACTACCGGGAGTGCGCCGCGCCCGCGTGACCCGGCGACGGGGGCCGCCCTTGGGGAGACCCGGGGGCGGCCCTTGCATCGGGGTCGCTGCTGCCCGAGGATGCGGGCACGCCCCCATGGAGCCCCGCGCCATGTCCGACAAGCTGACGAAGGCCATCGTCGTCGCCTGCGTCCTCGCCTCGATCGCGCTCGTCGCGGTCGCCGCCACGGTCCCAGAGCCGCCTGCCCCGTGGCCGGCGTGGGCGCAGCGCCTCGCCGCCGAGCAGTACGGCGAGGGCGACGTCGTGATCGTGCCCGACGACGAGGACGCGCCGCGCTGGGTGCTGGAGCTGTGGCACGCGGAGATGGGCGACCTGTCGCTGATGTTCCGCGTCCGGCCCCGGGCGTTCCCGAACGGGACGATCCGGCTCGACCCGTACCCGGGCGGCGAGGACGATCGGTGGTGGGTGTCGTGGCCGGCCGACGGCAGCGTGCTCATCCGGCGCGCGACCGTGGCCGACTTCGGAGGGTGAGACCGTGACCGAGACGACGCCGCGCAGCATCGCAGACCGCATCGACCCGGCCCACCTGGAGATCATCCAGGACTTGGAAGAGCGCCTGCGGCTCATCGAAAGCGGGGCGTGGTTCGGATCCGACGGGACCAGCCATGCCGACGTCTGCGAAGCCGTGTACGACGTCGGCGCGAAGCTGGCTCGGATCCTCGCCGACCGGGGTGCGCGGTGCGACACGCGACAGGGATCTGGCGCCTAATGCCCGGCCCCAAGGTGACCGCTACCATGGGTCCGCACGGCGTCGTGAACGTGCTGATGTACCTGCTCGTCGAGAACTGGTGCCCCCCGGGCGTGCTGCGCGACACGATCGCCGAGGTGCTCCGGCTCCGAGACGACCCGGGCGAGGAACAGCGCGCTATCGCCGACGGGCACATCGCGGCGATCGCCGACGACCTCACGCGCCAGCTCCTCGGCGGTGACGGCGGCGGCGACTGCGAGCGGCTCCACATCCTCGTCGACTTCGACGCGGAGGACGTGGACTACGAGCGGCTGGTCCTCGGCGGCATGGACGAGATCACCGACCTCGCGGCGCAGCACGTCCGGTCGATGCTGACCGAGCGGGTGAAGAAGCACCACGCCGACGGGACGCACCCGGAGGCCGAGGTGCTGGGCGGGCCGGCGCCGACGAAGCGGTGCGTCATGTGCGAGAAGGACAACCCGGGCGACGCCTCGTTCTGCTGCTCGTGCGGGACCAGCCTGCTGGCGAGGCCACCGAAGCGATGAAGAAGGACTACGTCTACGAGGCCCGCGTCGTCTACGTCACCGACGGCGACACCGTGCGCGCCGACATCGACCTCGGGTTCCGCATGACGGCACGGCTCACGTTGCGGATCCGCGACCTCGACACCCCCGAGATATACAGGCCGTCGTCGGAGGCCGAGAAGGTCGCTGGCACGAATGCACGGGACTACGCGAAGCTCCTGCTGATGTCGGGGTTCGACGACCCGTGGGAGCAGGGAATCCCGACGGTCCTCGTCACGACGCATCCGGATCCGGGGATCTACGGCAGGTGGTCGGCGTCGATCACCCTGCCTGACGGTCGCGACTTCGCGACGGTCATGCGTGGGATGGGCCACCAGAGGGAGCGGCCATGAGCATGAACCGCAGATCGTTCTTCCGCCGGCTGGCCTGTATCTTCGCTGGCGTCGCCGCGGCCCCGTTGGTCGCGGAGCCCCACGACGCCCGGATCCGGGTCGGCCGCCATGTGCGCCGCCGCGGTGACGTGGGGCATCGGATCTACGAGGATGCCCCGACGCCGGATGGTCCTTGGACCCGTGTCCCCTACGTCCGCGCCCGCGGGGTGAAGATCGGCGGCGCCGTGTCGACGTGGACCGAGGGCGCCCCATCGCCCGCCGGGCCGTGGACGCCGCTGTAGCGCCAGGGTCGTGCATCCGGCCTGGGCCGCTGGTAGCCTCGGGCCATGACGATGCGACCCAGGTACCACCGAGCGATGCACCCGCAGGCGGCAGGCGGCGCCTACCAGACCCGCGGGATCTTCCCCGTCTGCCGCGACTGCGGCGAGCGCCGGGCGACGGCCGCCCTCGGGTGGGAGCGCCGGCACGATGGGACCTGGGAGCACGTCATGTGCCCCGAGGTGCTCGACGGGCTGATCGTGATCGACGACGACGACGAGGGCGACCAACCATGCTGAACCGACGTTCGTTCTTCCGCCGGTTCGCCGGCGTCATCGCGGGGGTGGCCGCCGCGCCCGCTGTCGCGAAGGCCATCGCCGCCGAGCCTGCGGCCGAGGCTGTCCCCGGCGAGATGGTGATCGACGCGTGGCACGGCCGGTCACCGTGCGCGCCGTACCTCGGCGGCGAGGTGTCCTTCCCCGGCGTCACCCTAGACGGTGGGCCGCTCGTGGTCCAAGAGCGATGGATCCCGACGAGCATGACCGTCTCGGAGTCGTTCCCCTTCGGCACACCCCGATGACCGACTGGCGCGCGATCGAGAGGGCCATCGCCGGCGGGTACGCGACGCTGGAGACGTTCCGGGGCGCCGACCCGCGGGGCGTGATCGAGATCAAGTCGTCGCTGCCGTTCATGGCGCGCGGCGTGCTCGCGCCGAAGGTGCGGACGGTCGACAAGGACAAGCGCGAGGTCGAGTTCCGCGCGAGCGTCGAGATCGTCGACCGCATGGGCGACCTGATCCTGCTCAAGAAGAACGCGGCGAAGGTCTCGACCCGCAGCTCCGAGGCGCCGATGTCGGGCGAGGGCTTCCGGGTGCAGTCGTTCCACGACGCCGGCGCCCCCGCGCTGTGGAACCACAACTCGTCGATGGGGCACGCGCTCCCGCCGATCGGTCAGGTCACGCGCTCGCGGTTCGGCACGTCCGAGGTACCCGACCACGTCCTGTCGCGAGCGAAGGGCAAGGCGGCGTCCCGCAGCAACCGCCGGCCGACGCTGTTCCAGACGATCCGGTTCGTCGACTCCGAGGACGTGCCGTTCAGCCGGGCCGCGTTCCTGCTGGTCTCGACCGGCGTCATGCGCGCCGTGTCGGTCGGCTTCGTGCCCGTCGTGGTGGACCCGATCCGCGACCCCGAGGAGCGCAAGGCGCTCGGGCTCGGGGAGTTCGGTGCGGTCTTCCGGGAGTCGGACCAGTTGGAGCTGTCGGTCACGCCGACGCCGGCGAACCCGATGGCGCTGGTCTCCGAGGACAAGGCGCAGGCGTCGGCCGTCGACCGGGCTCTGGCCGACGCCGTGGCCCGAGGGGAGCTGGAGGCGTCGCTCGTGGCCGACTACCGGCGTGCGTTCCCGGCGTCGGCCACCGAGGCCCGTGAGCGGCTGGCGGCCAAGCTGCGGTCGTTCGTCGACCTCGCGGCCGACCGGACGGGGCAGTTCGCCTCGGCGTACGAGTTCGCCTTCGGGGAGATCATGCACCCGGGGGAGGCCCCCGGCGCCCCCGAGACGGCCGAGGCCCGGTCCGCGACGGATCGTACGGGGGGCACCGCCGCCGCCCCGCACGCGCCCGATCCGGCCGCCACGGCGCGGCAGGGCTCCAGTCCTTCCACCCCGCTGGCCGATGTCCGCTGGCTCGCGACCCCGTGGGGGGGCATCGGCCCCCCCGTCGTGCGGGTCGCCGGCAAGCCGCTGGAGGGCGCCCGGGTGGACCTGGAGACGACCGACGACGGTCGGGCCATGCGGGTCCGGCTGATCCTCCCCGACGGGCTCAAGGCGGCCCAGGAGCCGGTCGAGATCCTCGGCCCGTGCGACGACGCCATGGCGAAGGCGATCCGCGTGGCGATGGCCTCGCCCGACCTGCCGGCCCCGGCCGACGTGCCGGAGGGCCGGGCCGCCTTCTTCATCGACGACGTGGGCGAGCTGCTCGGGGCCGAGCCGTTGACCACGTCCGAGCAGCTCCTCGACCAGATCCGGTCGCTGGTGATCCGGGAGTCGCGGCGGCTCGCCGACCTGGAGGCCGTCGCCGATGCGCTGCCAGATGACCGGCGCGACCGTTGCCGCCGGGCGAAGACGCCGGGCCAGCTCTCGCGGCTGATCGCGCTGGAGATCGAGGCGCTCCGGCAGGCCCGGATCGAGCAGGACGGCAGCGACGAGGACGTCCTGCCGCCGACCGAGAACCTCTGGCGGGCGTTCGACCTGATGAGCGACGCGGCGAACCGGCTCGGGCAGCACCTCGACACGGCCCGCGGGCTCACCCTTGCATCTGCCCCCGGCGGCGTGTCTGCTGGTGGTGTACCTCGCCGGTCCGTCGAGGCCCCCAAGGGCCCGACCGAGTCCACGCGAGCGAGCGGCAGGAGCGACGCAGCGCCCACCAAGGGCAAGCCGTCTGCTCCGGCCGCGAGCGATCGCCAGACACTCGTGGACCGCGCCCGAGCCGTCGAGAAGCGCCTCTCGTCGTAGCCCGATACCTCGCGCTGGCTGGTGATCGATTCCCGATCACCTTCTCCCAGCCACCGAGGTATCAGCATGGACGACGAAGTCCTCACGACCCACCCCGACGCCGCCGATCCGGTCGAGGCGTCTTCGCCGACCGCCGCGGAGGCGAACGCCCTCGACTCGCTCTGCCGCGGCATGGAGCGCATGGCCGACAGGTTCGATGCGCTCCAGAAGCGCGTCGACTCGATCGGCACGGCCGCCCCCGCCGGTGACGCCGGCGCCGACGACCCCGTCGCCGCGCCGACCGACTCCGTCGCCGAGCGCATGGCGAAGCTGGAGCGGCGCTTCGAGCAGGAGCGCGACGACCACGCGAAGATCATCCGCGGCATCCAGCGGCGCTCCGGCCTGTCCGGTGCCGAGGACGCCATGCGGTCCGACGACCCGGCCCGCCGGTTCAATCTCGTGCGCGCCGTCGCCGGTCACCTGACCGGCTGGAAGGACTGGAACCCGGCGAACCCCGAGAAGACGATCATCGGCGACTTCGCACAGCAGATGCGGGGCCAGATGGGCATCGTCACGCGCGACACGCAGGCGACGTTCACCGGCCCGCTCGGCGGCTTCCTCGTCCCGCCCGAGGTGCAGACCGAGTTCATCGAGACGCTCAACGCGAACACCGTCGCGCTGAAGGCCGGCGCGCGCGTCATGCCCCTGACGGGTTCGCCCGCCTCGTGGCCGAAGGGCCGCGGCGGCGCGATCGCCGGATGGACGCCGGAACTCGGTTCGCCGACCAAGTCGGACGTCCGGTTCGGGCAGCTCATGCTCACCCCGCACCCGCTCGTGTGCATCGTCGACGTCTCGGAGGATCTGATCTTCCAGTCGAGCGGCCGTGCGACGTCGCTCGTGCAGGAGGACATGAGCCACGCGATGGGCAAGGCGCTCGACCTCGGCATCCTGAAGGGCACCGACGCGAGCGGGCAGCCGCTCGGCCTCGTCAACGTGCCCGGGCTCACGACCACCGACTGGACGTCGGCCGACTTCGACGGCGCCAACCAGACCGTCACGGCGTCGCTGGACGAGATGGTCTTCGAGACGATCAACCGCAACGCCTACCGCACCGGCGGGATGACGTGGCTGATGCACCCGCTCACGAACAAGGCGCTGCGGACGCTCATCGACGCGGACGGTCGCCCGATCCTCTTCACGTCGATCGACGGCAAGGCGAAGGGCGCCGGGCTGGCCGAGGGCGTCATGTGGGACCACCAGTTCTACAGCACGACGCTGCTGACCGGCGGCGGTGCCGACTCCGACCTGATCTTCGGCGACTTCTCGCAGATCCTCGTCGGCGAGTGGGGCGTCATGGAGGTCGCCGCCTCGACCGACAACGGGACCAACTTCGAGCTGTCCCAGGTCACGATCAAGATGCGCAAGAAGGTCGACGCCGGCGTGCGTCACATCGAGGCGTTCGAGGTGGCCGTCAACCTGACCGCCCCGTGATCCGCCCGCCGCGGGAGCCGGTTCGTCCTCGTGACGGGTCGGCTCCCGCGGGTCCGTTCCACCACCAACAAGCCACAACCACGCAACAGGAACCAAAACCATGGGAAGCCATCTCAACTGGGATCCGATGAACTCGGTTGCACGACGCACGTCCTACCTGGGACTCGTCGGCGCTGCCGCGACCGTCAACGGGACGGCCATCGACGCCACCGGGTATGGGGACATCGTCCTCACCGCCAACCTCGGCACGCTGGCCGGAGGCGGCACCGTCACGATCGTCGTCCAGGACGACACCGTAACCGGATTCAGCGACACCCCGGCTACCATCGCGGGGGCCACGTCCGGTGCGATCACCGCGACAGACGATGTTCGCCTCGTCCGCATCCGCGTTCGTGGATCGCAGCACCGTGGGTTCATCCGCGCGTCGGCGACGACCGTGACGGGATCCGTCAACTTCCTGTCCTGCGTCTTCGAGCTGTACCCGAAGTACGACGAGCTGTCGGACGGGTCTCCCGACTCGACGCTCACGCTCCAGAGCGGCACGAAGTTCGACGCCGCCGTCTGACCGCACAGGGTTCCCGCAAGGGGGCCTGCGGGCGGTGCCGGCGATGGGGGCGCGACCGGAGTCGGCACCGCTCGCTTTCCATCGCTAGCACCCCCCGCGCATCGCGCCGCGCTCCAAGGAGTTCCCGATGTCTGACGCACCCGTCAAGCTGCTCGTGGTCCGGCCCGGCCGACGCATCGTCTGGCCGTTCGCGACCGACGGTCACCCGCTCCGAGGTCTGACCGGAACGGTCGTCCCCGCCGACGACCCGCTCATCAACTGCAAGGACGAGAGCGGGATGCTGCTCGACCAGCGGCACCACCTGAAGGCGGCCGACCCCGGCGCGGCGGTCACCCCGCACGGCAGCGTCAAGGCCCGGCGGGTGTACGAGGAGATCGGCTACGGCGGCGTGCCGTACATCGCCTCGCCGGACGCGTCGCGCGCGCGCAGGGCGCAGCCGAAGCGGGCCGAGAAGCTGCCGACCGGCGACGACCCCCGGGTCGGTCTGAGCGGCGACGACCTCGCCGTGCCCGCGGTGTCGAAGGCCGACACGGCGCCGGCCCGCGCCCCGGCGCCGCCCTCGGTGTCCGTCTCCCCCGGCGGCAAGGGCGGCAGCGGCGGCGGCAAGGGCAAGTAGCCGATGGCCGCGGCGGGCATCGACGCGACGACGGCGGGCCGGATTCTGGCGTACTCCCAGACGTTCGGCCCGTCGTCGGGCGCCCCCGCGGACCTCACGAGCGCGCTGGCCGACATCATCACCGGCGTCTCGGAGCAGATCGAGCAGTACCTCGGCAACCGCCTGCTCGTCGCCGAGCGGGTCTACCAGCCGACGATCGTCCGTCGCCGCGCACGGCTCATCCGGCTCCCGCACGCGCCCGTCGACACAGGCCAGACCGTCGAGGTCCGCGAGGCCACCGACCGCGACTTCACCGACGCCGACACGATCGTCGACGCCGAGAACTACTACGTCGACGCGGTGCACGGCTCGATGATCTTTGACGTCCCGCTCACGGGGCGGGCCGGCACGGTGCAGATCACGACGACCGGGGGGCTCGGGACGGACACCGACGACCTGGAGGCCGGCTACCCGGGCGTGGTGCTCGCCGCGACCATGTGGGCGGCCGAGGTGTACCGCCGGCGCCGCACCGCGACGAAGGTCGCGATCGGTGGCCGCGGCGGATCCGGCGTGAGCTACGAGCCTATGGTCGGGATGCCGCGGCAGGTCCGCGACCTGCTGACGCCACACCGCCGGATGCTGTTCGCCCGATGAGCCTGCCAGCCTGGATCTCGAAGCGGCGGCACAAGCGACGGGCTGCCGCCTTGCGCAAGCCGCCGCCGGCCCGTCCGAAGGGCCTGCATCCGGTGAACGAGGATCGGTTCCTGCTGACGATGTGTCTCGTCATGGTCGGGATCGCGCTGCTCTGGGTCGCGCTTGAGGCGTGGTGGTGAACCGTGGCCGCTGACGACGACGCGAGAGCGAGGAACGAGCGGGCGTGGCGCGAGGCCCGGCGCAAGCTGGAGCGGATCGCCGACCTCGCCGACGGCGCTCTCGACCTGGAGATGCACCGGCTCGGCGCCGCGTGGGTGAACGACATGGGGCTGCGCCTGAGAGGGCCGCTCGTGCTCGGCAAGGGCCAGAAGAAGGCGCGATCGGCTCTGCTCGCGACCCGCACCGGGCAGCTCGCCAACAGCTTCGACTATCGCGTGCGCAGCCAGTCCGGTGCCAAGCAGCTCTCGCTGCACTCGTCCGATCCGAAAGCCGCCTCCCACGAATACGGCGCGACGATCCGCCCGCGGAAGGCGCCGGCCCTCACGATCCCGCTCTACCCAGGCGCGCTGACCGAGTCCGGCGACCCGAGGTACACGTCGTACGCCGACGCCCGCAACACGCTGGGGCGCAAGCGCACGTTCGTCTTCACGTCGCGGAAGGGCAACCGGCTGCTCGCGCACCGCAAGGACGACGGCAACCTGGAGCTGCTCTACCTGCTGCACCCGGGGCCGATCCACATCCCGCCGCGGCTCGGGATGCGCAGCACGCTACACGGCCTGCTCCCGGCGTTTCGCAAGGATCTCGTCGCGCGCATCGAGAGCGTCATGCCGAAGGACGGGGGCGCCTGATGGTCTCGGCCGCGTTCATCACGACCTACTACGACCTGCGGCTGAAGCCCGGCGCCGGGTACTCGCGCGACGTGTTGCCGACGGTGAACGCCGACGACCGCGCGAGCGGCACGGGCCACGGCTTGATCGTGTCGAAGTTGACGCCCGAGACATGGTCGATCCGGTTCCCGCAGGGCGCGTCGACGATGCAGGTCTTGGAACTCCAGACCGCTTTCCAGCTCACGGCGAAGGGGATGCTGCCGATGACGTGGACGCCGCCCGGCGACAGCGAGCAGGTCGTCGTGTTCTTGAACCGCGGGCTGAACATCGCGCCGATCAGCGCGGCGCGCTGCCGCGTGTCCGACATTACCCTCGCGAAGTGGGTGGGCTGACCGATGCCGGACCCCATCAGCCTTCAGGTCGTCAACAAGGCGAAGGAGATCCTGGAGACGATCACCGTCGCGAACGGCTACACGCAGGACGTGCAGCAGGTGCTCCTCCTCGACGAGATCCCCGAGGAGGCGCTGCTGCCGGCGATCATGCTGGCGACGACCGCCGACCGCTACACCGAGGAACAAGGCGGCTGGCAACACAACGCCATGTTCGTCACGGCCATCGCGTACCAGGAGGGCTGGTGGGATCTGCTGCCCCGGATCCACCGGCTCTACTCGGATATGTACAAGGCGCTGATCCTCGCCTTCGTCTCGTCCGGGAGCTGGGGCGCCGATCACTGGGACGGTCTGGCCGTGAACTACCGGCCGGCCGTCAACTACCCCTTCACCGACTTCCGGAACAGCGAGCAGGTTTCTGGTGTCCAGTTCGACTTCGTGGTCCAATACCGCCACGACGAGCTGGACCCGTACGCCGCGCCCTGAGCCGCTCGACCACAACGAACGCAACCAGGAGAACGACTCATGGGTCTCTCACGAAAGACGCAGATCGCCATCGCCGCCGAGGCGATCGAGGGCGTGGCCGCGACGATCACGTCCGCGAACCTCGTCCCGGTCATGGCCGACCCGGCGCCGTCCTTCACCCCGAACAACGAGCTGCTGCGCCGCAACCTCGCGACCGGGTCGCTGTCCCCGACGCAGGGGCGTAACACGTTCCGGTCGGGCACCATCAGCTTCACGATGGAGCTGGCCGGACCTGCGGACGGCCTGCCCGCCACCGTGGGCGCCTACGCTCTCGCGCTGGAGGCGTGCGGCCTCGCTCGGCGTGGCGTCACGGTGATCGGCGGGGCGACGATGACGACCTCCAACGGGATGATCCCGCCCGGCGCCACCTATTTGCAGACCACGGCGACCGGTCGCAGCTTCCAGCGCCACTTCGACGGGGACTCCTACCTGTTCGTCGACGAGGACACCTACACGCCGGCGGCAGCCGCCGGCGACGTCGCGCTCGTCTTCACCGCAGGCGCGAGCACCACAACCACGACGCCGTCGTCCGGCACCTATACGTTCGGCTGGGGCTTTGAGCCCGCGTCGACCAAGGTGAGCGGGATGAACTGTACTGTCATCACGGGTGGATCCCAGGCCCTCGCCGTGAACGACATCATCGTCGGCGACACGTCCGGGGCACGCGCCCGCGTAACCGAGGCGATCGACAACGCCGACCTCCCGGCGACGATCAAGTACGAGCTGTTCGCGCAATCGGGCAACTTCGTGGCCGAGACGTTCACGGCGACGGGCACCGTCGGCGGCGCTACCGGCGGAACCCTGACCGGCACCGAGAACCAGTACGACATCAAGTCCTGCACGATCGAGGGCCGGTTCGACGGCGTGCTGGTCAAGATCAAGGGCGCTCGCGGCAACGTCGTGTTCCGCGGAGAGGCCGGCGGCCAGATGTTCCTGGACTTCGAGTTCACGGGCATCGGCGTGCAGCCGTCCGACGGCGCGCTGTTCGCGAACCCGACGGCCCCGGCTCTGCCGGCCATCCTCGTGAACACGGTCCTGAGCCTGGAGACCGACGCGACCGGCGACATCGGTACGACGCTGACGCCGAAGTGGTCCTCGTTCTCGTTCGACCTGGGCAACTCGGTCGAGCTGCCGGTGTGCCCCGACGCCGTCGCCGGGTACGGCCCGGCCGCGGAGATCACCGGCCGCGAGCCGTCCGCGTCGCTCGACCCGCAGGCGACCCGCGAGGCGATCTACCCGTTCTTGAACCAGGACTGGGACAAGAGCGACTACCGGCTTACGCTCCAGACCGGCACCTACGTCCCTGCGACCCCAACGGGTAACGCCTTCCGGATCGAGCTGCCGTTCGTGCAGACGGTCTCGGCGACGCCGGGGAACAGGCTGGGGATCAACACCTACGACCTCACCATGGCGCCAGCCGTGGCGGAGATCGCGAACGCCACGGCCACGGGCGCCGGCAACCTGCTCGCCCAGCACGGCACGCTGACCGACGAGGAGTTCAAGCTGATCGCCTACTGATCTTCACGACCGGGGGGCGGCGACTCGACTCACCGTTGTCTCCTCCTTCGTGTCCGCGCGAGCGCGCACGTCCCCCGGCCATCCGCCCCCCACCACATCAAGGACACCGCGCCATGCCCCTGAAGCCGATCATCCCAGACCGCGAGACCGACTGGATCCCGCCCTCGCAGGTCGGGGACGAGAGCCCGACCACGTTCAAGATCCGACCGATCACGAGCGAGGAGAACCGGTACCTCGACAACATCACGTCGTCCGTCGACCAGACCGAGAACCACCGGTATATCCGCACCGGCGACGTGCTCTGGTGGCGCGTCAAGTTCGGGCTGGCCGGCGTGGAGAACTACGACGTCCCGTTCAAGATGGAGCCGTCGAAGCACACGAAGCGGAAGTGCGTCGCCGACGCGTTCCTCGAAACGCTGCCGCACCTGGAGTTCTGCCAGTTGGCCGGCGCCATCGCGGACTACTCGGACCCCGACGAGGGGGAATAGAGGGCGTCCTGGCACTCGTGCGGCGGCTCTCCGAGCCGAGCCTGGGCGCCGACTGCGGCGCGTGCGCGACGTGGGACGACGGGCTCCGTCTCCTGCGCGGGTGCGTCGCCGGCACGCCGTCACCCGATCCGATCTACGGGTCGACTTGCCATGTCTGCTGGGGGTATCCTCTGCCGAGCGGCAGGCTGTGTGATCGGTGCCAAGGCGCCGGGAGCCTGCTACATCATCGTTGCCCCGGTCCCGCGTCCCGAGGCTTGGAGGAGTTCAGCAACGCCTGGGGCGACTTCCGCGAGCACCACCTACTCCCGCACGACGGGCCGATGAGCAGCCAGACGCACTGGTTCGTCCAGATGGCCCGGGCGGCCGACTCCGAGTTGGGCGCCGTCGAACACGAGCAGCGGGAACGGGCGAAGCGCGAAGCGGAACGCAACAAGGCGAGGCGGAAGTAGCCTCCATCTAGGGGACGCTGCGTGGCATCGCGAAGCCGCATCGAAGTCGAGCTGGTCCTGTCGGCCAGGAACGATCTCCGGCGCGTCCTCGACCGCCTCGGCCCAGACACGGGCAAGGCGTCGCGCGAGATGGAGCGCGAGCTGAACCGAGCCGACCGATCGCTCAAGCGGATCGGCGTCTCGGCGAAGATGGTCAGCAACGACTTCGGCTTCCTCGGTCGCGCGGCGGCCGGGGCGCTCGGCAACCTGACGGCGCGCTTGGTCTCGGCCGGCGTGGCGTTCCTCGGGTTCCGACAGATCGGCGAGCGCACGCGCGACGCGCTTGAGTTCAAGACGGCGATGGCCGAGGTCGCGACGATCCTTCCGACGACGGAGACGAACGTCGACGCCTTGTCGGACTCGGTCCTTGAGCTGGCGAAGGCGCAGGGGCTGAACGAGAACATCGTCGCCCGCGGCCTGTACCAGACGATCTCGGCCGGGTTCAGCGACGCCGCCGACGCCGCCGCCGTGCTCGGAGTCTCGGCGAAGCTGGCGACCGCCGGCGTGGCCGACACGAACCAAGCTGTCGACCTCATCACGACCGGGCTGAACGCCTACCGGCTCGGCGTCGAGAACGCGACCCGTATCTCGGACGTGTTCTTCGAGACGGTGCGGCTCGGCAAGACGACGATCACCGAGTTGTCGAGTTCGATCGGCCAGTCGCTGCCCATCGCGAGCGCCCTCGGCATCGACATCGAGCAGGTGTCCGCTGCTCTGGCCGTCCTGACGCAGCAGGGCTTCGGCACGTCCGAGGCGGCGACCCTGCTGAACGCGACCTTCAAGGCGCTGCTCAAGCAGGGCAAACTGCTGGATCCGGTGTTCCGCCGCGTCGGCGAGACGTACGACCTCAACACGGCGCGGACCAAGGGATTCGCCGAGACATTGCGGATCTTGCGGTCTGCGATCCGCGACGACGCCGAGGCGCTGGAAGTCCTGGGCGGTCGGGCCGAGGCGACGCAGGCGCTCATCGCGCTGACGGGCAAGTCCTACGAGACCTTGATCTCTGTCCTCGCGCAGCTCCGCGGCAGCGCCGGCGCCACCGAGAAGGCGTTCGGGATCTTCACGTCGAACGCGGCGTTCCAGTTCGAGAGGTTCACGAACGCGGTGCGCATCGAGTCGCTGACGATCGGCGACGCGATCATCGGGGGCGTGAACGACGCGCTGGCCGCGTTCGGCGGGTTCGACAAGATCACGGACGGGCTCGGCGCTACGTTCCGCGGGATCGCGCCGGTCATCCGCGGGGCGACGACGGCCGTCACCGAGTTCGCTTTGCGCATTCCGATCGCCATCGGCGAGGTTGCGGAGTTGAACGCCAGGATCTCGAAGCTTGGATCAAGCATCGACCTGTTCGCACAGGGCGCCGCCTTCCCGTTCCGCGCTCTCGGAGTGGAGCTGCGGACGATCGCCGGCATCATCACCGAGCTGGCGGCCGACCCGCTCGACGACTTCAGGGATCAGCTCAATCTCGTCGAGAGCGAGATCAGAACGATAGAGTCGGCAGCGTTCGACGCGGCCCGGTCCGGCGCGTCCCTGCGGGGGCTCGGGATTGGCGGGCCTGACTCGAAGCTCGCGCAGCTCGCGGCCGAGGCCGAGCGGCTGCGTGCGGTCATCGCGGAGCACGACGTCCCGCTCCTGGATCGCATCGAGCGCGTCGGCCGCAAGGCTAGCAGCGAGATCGACCACCTCGTCGGCAACTTGGAAAAGGCGGCCAAGGACGTCGAGAGCGCGGATATCAAGATCAACATCTCCGGCAAAGTCGCGCTGAAGGAGCAGGAACGCCTGCTCGCCGCGATCGCTGCCGAGGCCGGTCGGACGAAGGCCGAGGTCTCGGAGCTGACGAAGACGCTGGCGCAGCTTCAGGCCCAGCTCGGGCAGCTCGTCAGCTCGACTGTCACCGTGGACGTGGACACGTCGCAGGTCGACGCCATCGAGGCGTCGGTGCCGAAGGCCATCGACGTGCCGGTGACGATCGTCGTGGAGTCGGGCGGCGTCAACGAGTTCGAGTTCCCGCCGGTCGTCGACGCGCCGACGATCGAGGTGCATGTCGACGCGGCAGAGGCCGAGCGCGCGTTCGCGAGGTTCGAGGCTCAACTGGACAGGCTGCGGTCGGTGCCCCCCGTGATCATCGGCGTCGAGCTGCCCGACCTCACGCTGCCGGACGTCCCGTCCGAGATCCCGATCGACGTCGTGCTGGAGTCGAGCGCCGAGGCGTTCATCGAGGGCGTGCGGGCGAAGCTGGACCGCGAGCGGTTCGTGGCGAGCGTCGAGGCCGACGCGACCCGGCTGGCCGAAGAGATCGAGCAGCAGGTCTCCCAGGTCCAAGTCTCGCTGGGCGGCGACACGTCCCGCGAGCAGGCCCGGCTCGCGCTCATCGCCGAGATCAGCCAGAAGATCCGCGAGACCGAGGAGCGGCTCTCGCAACTGGGCATCGAGATCGTCCCGACGGACGTCACCGCGCAGCTGTCGGAGCTGGAAGACGAGCGCATCACCCAGGTGAAGGGGCTCCAGGAGCTGCTGGCACTGGAGCAGGCGCTGCGGGAGTCGCAACTGTCGGGCGTCGACAAGGTGCTCGCCAAGATCGAGAGCGAGAAGCAGGCCCAACTGGAGAAGGTCCGCGGCCTGCGCGACGAGCTGGCGATCGGCGAGGACCAGCTCGTCCAGGCCGAGAAGCTCATCGAGCTGACGGCGCGGCAGCGGTCGTTCAAGGCGCTCGACGACGCCGGCGACCCGCGGTCGCTCTCCGGGGAAGAGGCGGCGTTCGCGGCTGCGCAGAAGCGGCAGGCGCAGATCCAGGCCGAGGTCGACCTGACCAACGAGCTGACGATCTCGGCGTTGGATGGCTCCGAGAAGCGGATCGCGCAGATCGAGCTGGAGCGGCAGGCCCTCCAGAACCGAATCGACACCTTGGAGCGCGAGGGGACGATCGACGCCGAGGCGGCCGACCGCCTGCGCACGAAGACCGACCTGACAGCGGCGCAGCGTGTCGAGACGGACAGGGCGGCGGAAGCGTCGGCCGAGCTTGACCGACTGACTGCTCAAGTCGCCGACAGCGGTCTCGACAAGTTGGCGTCGGCGATCACCGACGCCGCCTTCGGGATCGAGTCGTTCCAGGACGCTGTCAAAACGCTGGGGCGCGTCTTCATTCAGGAGATCGCGCAGATGCTGATTCGTGTCTTCATCCTCCAGCGCGCACTGGACGCGCTGATCGCAAAGCAGGATGTCGTCATCGCGAAGAACGTCGTCGTCGCCGCGACCGGCGGCGGCGGCATCCCTGGCACCGGCGGCAGTACGTCGTTCCCACTGGCAAAGGGCGGCGTCATCAACGGGCCGTTCCAGGCGTTCGCGTCGGGCGGCATCGCGACCGGCCCGACGTTCGGACTCATCGCCGAAGCCGGCAAGAACGAGGCCGTCGTGCCGCTGCCGGACAATCGCAACATCCCGGTCAAGCTGCTGGGCGGCGGCGGCGCCGGGTCGACAGCGATCACCGTGCAGATGAGCATCAACGCCGTCGACGGGCGCTCGGTGGCGACCATGCTCGCGTCACCCGAGGCGCAGTCGACGATCGAGGAGACGTTCCGCAACGCGCTCATCCAGAGCATGTCGATCCGGGATGCTGTCGGGACGATCGGGAGACCCGTGCGGTGACGCAGGTCTTCCCCACGACCGACGCCTTCGCGTACGGCACGCCGGCCTACGGCGACCTCGTCACCGGCTGGCTGAACCTCCAGACCGGCGGCGTCGCACCCGAGTGCCGGCTGCACAACGGCTACGCCGGCGGGGCCGCGTCGTACCTCGTCGGGTCGAACCCCGAGCAGCGCAGCACCGGGTTCGTGCGCCGCGACACGTTCGCCGAGGACGTCCGGGTCCGGGCCGTGCTGCGGAAGGCGGTCAAGAGCGGCGTCGCCGCGTCAGAACACCTGCTGCGGCACGGGGTCTACGCGCGGATCACGAACGGGACGATCGCCTCGGCGTCCGACCGCGCCGTCATCCTGGAAGCCGTCACCGGGTACGGGTTCGAGATCGAGAAGGCGACGGTCGGGGACTTCACGGTCCGGCTGGTGCGGATCGACGCCGGGACCAGGACGGTCCTCACGAGCGTCTCGGGCACCGTGTTCTCCGGCCAGTGGACCCAGGACCACGAGATGATCCTCTGGGTCCAGACCTCGGGCGACGGCTCGGTGGACCTCCGGGCCCAGCTCGGGGGGCAGTACATCACCGGGGGCGGCGGTGGCGGGCCGATCGTCGTGGGCGGCGTGCTCACGGTCAGTCCCGGCGGCCATGGCGGCTGGGGCACCGTGTCGTCGTCTGGCGCGTCCAAGGGGTCGCCGGCGATCCAGAGCCCCGCCAACATCATCGGGCCGTCCCCGGGCCTCCTGGGCGGCGGTGGCAGCGGCCAGCTCGTCGACACGCCGGCCGTGACGATCCTGACCTGGAACGACCCGCCGTCGTCGGCGGTCACCGGGGTCGGCCGCTGCGGCTTCAGGATCGACAGCGAGCGGCTGGTCGGCAGCGCCCAGACGCTCTCGCTGTGCCGGTCGTTCGTGGTCGAGGACATCAGCGACCCGCAGAACCCGGCCGTGAGCTACCGGGACGAGTTCGCCCGCTACGCCTCGGCCGAGACCGAGACCATCGTCGACGCCCACGGGACGACGGGGACGGTCGTCGCCGACGACTACTCGACGGGCCGGTTCGCCGAGAACCTCGGCGTCGGGGACGCGATCACGCGGGCGACCGGGTCGGAGCAGGCCCAGCTCGGCAACGTGATGGACTTCGGCAACGGCGCCGTATGCGACGGATCGGCGAACGCCGTGCTCGTGGCCGACGACTGGCCGTCCATCTTCTCCGGCGTCGTCGCGCCCGCGGCTACCTTCCAGGTCACGGTCGCGATGTGGCTGAACGTGACGACGAACCAGGACGCAGGGCTGTTCCGCTCGGCGAGCGGCGCCATCGGCGGGACCGAGTGGGCGTTCGATTGGGAGGACGCCGGGGCGAGCACGTTCCGCTTGCGGCTGGTGACCAACACCGGCACCTACGCGACGGACGCGATCTCCGAGAGCGCCTTCGTCGGGTCGACCGTCTGCTACGTCATGTCGTACAAGGCGGGGGCCGACGCCAGCACGGGCGACGGGCGTGTCCGGTTCTACACCGGCGCCGGCGGAATGATGACGCTCCAGAAGGAGGTCGTCGTCGACGCCGCGGACCAGCCAGCCTTCGGAGGCGACGGGAACGACGTCGAGCTGTGCCGCGAGCTGGACGGGACGGTCGACGGGCTCTCGGTCTTCTGGCGCGAGCTGCCGGCGAACGAGATCAACATCGTCGGGAATCAGGCGTTCGGCCAGCAGGCCGAGGTCGCGGACCTACCCGGGTTCGCGCACGGGTGCGACTTCGAGACGCGCTCGGGGAACGACTACCTGCCGTTCTACCCGGGCGGCTTGTCGCTCGGCACCGCGACTGAGGTCTGGAACGGGGACACCGGCGTGTCGAACGGGACGGGCCTCCTGCCGGCGGTCGCCGGCTCGCGCGTGCTGACGCTGGACCAGCGCGGGGAGCGGTCGCCGACGACGCAGACCCGGTCCCTGGACGTGACGCTCCGCGGGGCGTTCTCGGTCTTCGGAATCTTCCTGCGGGCAACCCAGGCGACCTCGGGGCACACGCTGACCGGGGCGTCCGGGTATCTCGTGGAGGTCGGCATCGGGAGCCCCGCGCCGATCAACGCCTACCGCGTCGTGTCCGGCGTGCTCACGCGCCTCGCGTCGCAGGCCGGCTCGATCGCGATCACCGAGGACGTGGCGTTCACGCTCTCGGCGGCCGTGGCCGAGCAGAGCGGGTCGAAGCTGTCGGCATCGGTCGACGGCGCCGCGGTGACCTGGACCCTGGACGGATCCATCGGCGGGAACGCGACGATCACGATCGGCGGGCTCGCGGTCGTCGACGTCGGCCCCGGCCGCGTCACGGGCGGCCCCACGAGCGGGTTCGCCGCGGCGGCCGACACCGACGCGACCTACCTGAACGACTGGACCGCCGGGACGATCGCCGCCACGAACGCGGCGTTCAGCGCCGTGAGCGGCAGGATGCCGCAGGAGGGGGACGGGGCCACCGGCGATCTTGCGGACGTCCTCCTGGCCGAGTACGCGTTGACGCAGCGCACCAGCACGACGCAGGCCGGACAGTTCCGGACTGTCGACGGGCACGGCAAGCGGTGGCTGCTCGACAGCTACGAGCCGCGGTCGTACCGGCTGGGCGTGACCGGGCTGACGACGACCGAGCGGGACGCGCTCCAGGCGTTCTGGGAGGCGCACATGCCGGTGTCTGACGGCGGCTTCCCCGCGCGGCGGATCCCGTTCTCGTGGTCGGCGGGCACACAAGCCGACGTGCCGGGCGAGCCCGACGACGGGCTGTGGGTCTTCGACGGACGCATCTCCTACGCCTATGCCGGCGTGCTCCACACGGCCGGGTTCTCGATCGTCGAAGTGCAGTCGCCGATCACCCCGATCAACGCCCCGCCGGAGGTCGTCCCCGACCCGCCGGTTATCCTCGACGTGACGGCGCCGTAGCCCATGCCCGCAGGCGAACAGCTCACGGTCGTATTCCAGGGGCCGATCGACCCGAACGCCGACTTCTACCAGCTCCGCTACGACGACAATCCCGGCATGACGTCGCCGGTGACGACGTCGCAGTTCCTCTCGCTGAGCCGCACGTTCACGCAGCTCGACCCGACGAAGACGTGGTACTTCGAGCCGCGCGCGGGGAACGACGCCGGCACAAGCGACTGGGGGACGCAGGAGAGCGAGACGCCGCTCTTCCTGGAGGCGCCGCTCACGGGGACGTTCTCGAACGTCCTCACGGCATCGTTCACGTTCAACTGGTCGGCCGTCGCGAACGCGCAGTCCTATCGCGTGCAGAAGGGCGTCGATCCGACGTTCGCCGTCGTCGAGTCCGACGTCAACGTCCCGAGCGGTCTGGCCGTCAGCTTCACGGGCGTACCGGACACCGACTACTACTGTCGCGTCGCCCCGGTAGGCGTCGCGCAAGGTGCGTGGTCGGAAGGGTTCCTCGTCCACACGATCCCGGTCTCGGTCCCCGACATCACCCCGGCGTCGACGATGACGCCCGCCGCGAGCGGTTGGGAGCCGTTCGGCATCCTGATCGACTACACGGCGACCACGTCGACCACCACGACGAAGCCGTTTCACGAGCTGGACTACCGCACCGACTTCGGCGACGGCGCGGCGGCCGAATCGTTCGACTACGGCGAGCACGTCGACAAGAACATCGGGTTCGGCCCGGTCGTCGGGCACGTCTTCAAGACCGCCATCGCGACCCCGTTCGACATCGGCGCGGAGTTCCGCGCCAAGGACGGGACGCTCGCCAGCGAACCGGCGATCGAGTCGGTGACCGACATCCTCACGCAAGACAGCGTGTACACGGGCACGAGCACGACGCTGATCTCTCGCGTCGGCGGCGGCGTGTTCGGCCAGTACACGGGGACGGGCAGCCCCGTGCAGATCACGACGACCAACTGGGCGACGGTCAAGTCCGCGGTCGACGGCTTCTCCGGCAACCGGGTGCTCTTCGCTGCCAACGAGACGTGGCCGAGCGTGCCGTCCGGGCTGTTCCCCGGCGACACCTGCGTCCTCGGGCGATTCGGCACGGGCACCGACCCGCGTTTCTTCATGTCGTCTGCGGCGACAGATCCGTTCATCACGCTCGACGACAACACCGGGACGAAGCTCCAGGGGCTCCAGGCGTTCGGCACATCGACCGTGCCGTCGTTCCCGGCGACCGGACCGCTCAACGGGCTCCTGCTGTCCGGCACGACGAGCGACGTGGTCGTCCTCGGCTGCACGTTCGGCAACTTCCGCGAGCACGGCATCGCGGCCGGATTCGCGCAGCAGGCTGGTGCAAGCGATCAGGTGACCGACGTCTTCGTCCACGAGTGCGACTTGCGCGACAACCGCGAGGGGTCCATCGTCGCCGCGATGAAGCGGTGGTCGGTGCAGGGCAACATCCTGGACGGGTCGTTCACCACGACCATGGCGACGTTCCAGGCGGCGCAGCAGTCGTGCATCCAGAACAACCGGTTCACAGGCGGCGTCGACGACAGCAGCTCGAACAGCGTCCACGTCCTGGCCGTCCACGCGCCCGACTTCGCGGGCGAGAGCGCCGCCGGGAGCGGACTGTGGGCTGCGGCGGGCCAGTACACCGAGAGCCTCGTCGTGTCCGACAACGAGATCGAGAACCAGGGCGTCACGTCGGGCGCGGGCGGCGTCAGGTACCCGGTGTACGTCGCGAACCAGTCCGGGGTCGACCAGCGCATCCGCAACGTCTTGTTCGTCAGGAACCACCTCAAGCCGTCGCAGGGGCCGGCGTCGAACGACGCCCTCGGCAGCTCGCTGTGGCTGGGCGGAACGGACATCACCGCCCTCGCCAACATCGTCGAGCACAGCGGCGGGAACCCGGGGTCGGGCGACGCGGGTATCTACGTCGGCACGGCGTCCGGCGGCATCAACGCGGACAGCGTCTTCGTGGGGCACAACTCCATCTATCGAAACGGATTCTCGGCCGAGAACGCGATCCGCCTCGGGACGCCCTCCGCGAACTGCACCGCGACGGCGAACCTGATCTTCTTCCCGTCGGGCGGTACGGCCGTCGTGGTCGACGGGACAGGGAACGCGGCCACCATCAACAGCTCCGATGCCCAAATGCTGGGCAGCCCCGGGTGGTCGCTGCTGGCGCCGCTCGTGCAGACCAGCTTCATCCCCACGGTCGGGTTCTACGGCGAGAACGGCGGGGCGCCGCTTGTTGATTCTGGGCGCGTGTATCGCAGAATCGACGGCACGCTGTTCGCCACGGTAGGCCCGGACCTGGGCGCGTGGAACTCCGCGATCCTGAACCCCGACGATCCTGCACTGGTGGACCTCGCGCTGGTCTACGACGAACTCCCCGAGGTCTGACCGCCCATGGCAACCACCGTCCCAGTCCTGCGGCAGATGGAGATATCGATCGGCGATGGCGTCGAGTCGTTCGGCGACATCAACGTCGGTGGCGGTGCGTCGACGGCGGCGGTCGCGTTGGCCGCTGCGGTGGCGCAGCTTCCGACCGGGCACCTGACCGCCACGATCACGAGCACCGCGTCGTCGTCGTCGCTGCGCATCAACACGTCGACGATCGGCGGCGGCTCGGTGCTGCTCACCATCGCGTCGGGCAGCACCACGACGGCGCGGGCGTCGGAACTCAAGACGGCGATCGATGCGGCGTCGTTCATCACGACGTTCTTCCGCGCCTCGGTCAGCGGCTCCACGGTCACGCTCAAGCCGCGATACCCGTGGTCGATGCTGCGCGAGGTCGAGCTGACCAGGGTCTCGGGTACCGGCGTCACGTTCCTGAACTCCGACGGCACGACCATCACGTCCACGGTGGACTTCGCGAAGTGCCGCATGGGCGGGACGATCCGCATCGGACGCGGGCTCTACGACGACAGCGCGGGGTCCGCGGCGGCGCTCGACATCGAGACGCCCGGCGTCCGCATCGAGGCCGAACCCGGGGCGACCTGGGTCGCGTCGAGGAACGGATGGATCTCGACGTGGGCGTCCGGCTTCCGGCTGGAGGGGCTCGACCTGTTGTGGCCCGAGGAGGGTGGGTCGGCGCGGAGTAACTTGGTCCTGATCCTGATCAACTCGTCCGAGTTCGACATGGTCGACGTCACCATGACGATCGACAGCATCGGCACGTCCGGCGCCCCGCTCTACTGCTTCGGCATTGCGAGCGCGCAGCCCAGCTATCCGACGATCGCGTCGTACGACTACCGGCGCATGGGCTTCACCCGCTGCAAGTTCTACCTGGGCAACCGGACGACGGGCCTGTACATGACCAGCGTGCAGGGCATCGACGTGACCAACTGCCTCTTCACCTGCAAGTTCGCGCGGACCGCGCCGACCGGGCACCTGAACCCCGCGCTGCACGAGGCGCCGTGGTACGCCGCGCTGTTCTTCGACTGCGACTACATCAACTGGACGGACTCCGACGCGATCAACTTCGGCGGCCACACCGACGCGACGAACACCGACGCGGCGGTCAAGGTGCTTCGCATCCTCGGCGCCGGCTACAACAACGTCAGCGAGACGGGCCACGTCATCTTCAAGGGCGGCCGGTTCCACGGCAACCGCGACCACGTCGCGTCGGACCTGCGCCTCGGCCGTTGCTGGTTCGCCCGCGTCGAGGGTGTCGAGTTCCACCGGCGGCTCACGCTCCAGACGCACAGCCCGGCGCACCCGTACCAGGATGTTGCGTCGCTGCTGGTCGACGACTGCCAGATGACGACCGTCGTCGGGTGTGAGTGGTTCAACCTCGGCGGCGATGGATCGGACAACGTCAACTTCCCGGCGATCGGCGTGCTCTCGCAGCAGGTGCCGACGGGCGCTTCCGGCGGTGCCGGCGGCGACACGTCGAAGATCCTCAACGTCACGGGGTGCACCTACGACAACAAGGCCGTCGCCGCCAACGACCTGAGCGACAACATGCACCCGTTCCTGTTCTACTACAACACGAAGAACGGGCACCGGTTCCACTCGATCAACGTGAACGGCTGCACGATGATCACGGGCGGGCAGTCGGTGGCGCGTGTCACTGTCGACACGCCCGAGGCGCTCGTCGCCGGCGACGGGATCACGTTTTCGATCCCGGCGAACACGTTCGGTTCGGGCAACCCGGCGTCGCTGTCGACGATCGTCTGCCGCGCCAACCCCGGCTTCCAGTTCAACCGCAGCGTCGGCAACGTCCACCTGACGGCGCAGGCGATGGCGAACGTCCTCAACAACAACTCGCTCTTCAACGTGTATTTCACCGCGGAGTTGATCGAGAACGCCTACGGGTCGGCCGCGTCGGCGGCGGGCGGGACGGTCATCATCCGCAGCCGCGAGTACAGCACTCGCGGGAACGCCTGCACGATCCAACACAACACGGTCACGTCCGGGCACACGACGGTCACCGTGGGAAACTCCTCGCCGACCGACGTCACCGAAGGCGCGACGACGGCGCTCGAAGGCGGATACGGCGAGTTCGGCGGCGGCGGGCACGTCGCCTTCCTGCTGTCCGGCGACTCCGGCAACGCCTTCGGCACGGTGGGGCCGCGGGCCGTGAATATCAGCGGCAACAACTTCATCGGCGGATGGACCCCGGTGCTCGACGCCGACCAGCCGACCGACGACATCAACGACTGGTTGAACGAGAACGTCATTGCCGGGGGGCTGTTTCTCTGATGGCTGCGCAGAAACTCTACGATTCGTTCTTCGTCTACACGGGCACGGACATCAAGACGAGCGCCTACGACCTCGTCGGGCAGGTCGATCAGGCGGCGTCGTGCTGTCTCGTCATCGGGCTGACGAGCTACAACCTCTCGTCGGTGAGCGAACCGGGCGGCGGAATCACGCGGCTGACGTTCCCGCCCGGGGTCGTCGACATCACAGAGGACGCCACCGTCACGGGCCTACACCGCGTCGACGCGAGCGCGGCGCTCGCCGGCTCGCCGACGAACACCTACGCGCGGCTGTTCTTCTACGACGGCGCGTCGTTCAAAGAGTTCCAGTTCGTTGCCTGACCGATGACGGCGCCCGGCACGATACCCCCGTCGTTCGCGGTCCTGAAGAACCGCGCGATCCTGCCGGACCCGTTCGTGTGGGCGCTGGAGATCACCGGTCCGAACGGCGAAGAGCTGTTCAGCCCGGACGGCGAACAGAACGCGGCCGTGCGGCTGACGGCGCACTCCGCGCCGTTCCGCTGGGGGACGACGACGTCCGGGGCGCCGAAGGAGTGGTGGTCGATCGGCATGGGCATCCAGCCGATCCGCCAGTCCGGCGACGCGTCGCTGCACACGATCGCGGTCACGCTCTCCAACGCCTTCGGCTTGTCGCAGCTCTGGCTGGCGCAGAACGACAACTTCATCGACCACCGCGCCAGCCTGTACATCCTGAACCTGTCGACGCTGAACGACCCCGAGGCGTTCTTCGAGTACCCCGGCAGGATCACCGGGGCGAGCGCGTCGCTGGCGCAGGTCTCGCTGAGCGTGACGGCCGGCGGGTTCGGCTTCGCGATCCCGAAGAACCTCGTCACGACGAACTGCCGGTTCGTCTACCGCGGCGATCAGTGCGGGTTCGCTCTCGACCCGGACGGCAGGCTCCTCGGACCGTGCAACAAGACGCTGCCCGCGTGCGAGGTGCGCGGCGATCTGGAAGAGGCCGAGGGCGCGACCGTGAACCATCCGCGCCGGTTCGGCGGGTTCCCAGGGATCCCGCGCGGAAGCAGCACGTCAACATGACCGGGTCCGTCGACATCTCCCCGCTGCTGCTCGGCCTCCGCGGTATGGGCGTCCCGTGGCTGGCCGGCGGCCGGACGCTCGCCGGCATGGACTGCTGGGGGCCCGTCGACTGGGTCCAGCGCCAGCTCGGCCGCGTGCCGCCGGCGGCACCGTGGGACGGCGCGGGCGGTACCGGGTTCCTCGCGCCGATGCGACCGAAGACGGCGCGATCGCTGCTCACCTCGATCGGCCACGATGGCTCGTGGGTCTGGTCCGAGATGGAGTCGGCCGCGGACCTACGGGTCGGTGACGTGGCGCTCTCGTTCCTCGATGCGGGTCCGCACGTCGCGTGCGTCTACCAGGAGAAACCATGCCGAGTCGTGACGATCTTCAACGACGGGGGCCTCGTGCAGACGCACCACCTCGGGGCAGTCCGGTTCGACGAGGTCTGGAGACTGGTTCGCGGGATGTCGTCGTCCCCGTCGAAGGGTCCGGCGTGGTCGCAATCGTGACCGTCTACGACGTGAGGCCGGAGCCGGGACACCCGCTCGGCTTCGTCGTCGAGTGCCGCGTGACGCTGGAGATGCTCGACCAGTGAACCACGAGACCGTCGTCGTCACCGAGTACCCGCACCCGCTCAAGCTGTACGAGCGGCGCGGGTATTCGTTCTTCGTGCGCGGTGGTCGCTCGGTAACAGTCGGCGAGGCCCTTCGCGACGAGACGCGGGAGAAGCTGGAGAGGTACCCGGACTCGGCGAGCACCCACGTCAACGGTCAACGCGTCGGGCTGGACGCGCTCGTCCGCGCGGGCGACCACATCTCGGTCTACTTCATCCCGCGCTCGGTCTCGGGCGCCATCTCGAAGGCGCTCGAAGTCGCGGCGCTCGTGAGCGGTTCCGCGAACGTCGTGAACACGGCGGCGACGTCGTTCGTGTCGTACAAGTCGTTCCAGGTCTCCTACAACTTCCTGTTCGGCATCCCGGGCACGCCGCGTATCCCGCGGGACGACCGCTCGCAGGTCTACGGCTGGCAGGCCGGCGTCACGGACTACAACCCGGGCGGCCTCGCGATCCCGGTGCAGTACGGCGAGTCTCCGTATGCCGGGCTCGTCGTCTCGCGCCGGGTCGAGATCATCGACGGCGCCGAGCCTGAGTCGTTCCTGTACCTGCTCGTCCTGCTCGGCACCGGGCCGTACGAGGCGATCGGACAGTACACCTCGGATCAGGACATCCTGACCGGCGACGACCTGCCCGACAACATGCTCATCAACGGCAACGACGCTCGCAACTTCGCGGACGTCACCGTGTCGCTGCGGCTCGGCGGCAACGACCCGACCATCATGGCAGGCTTCGAGTCGGTCGCGCGCGAGTTCGCGGTTGACCTTCCGGTCGAGCAGAACGCGGGGACGGCGAGCGACCCGCTCGTGACGGACTGGAGCCTCGGTGCCGCCGGCACCTTCCCGCCGGGCAT
>Ga0307380_10001737_pt1 | contig 31588 bp, 27 predicted proteins | sample UN3MG_FD_202239 | JGI IMG/M metagenome (GOLD analysis project Ga0307380, IMG submission 202239) | Soil microbial communities from Risofladan, Vaasa, Finland - UN-3 | ecosystem: Environmental > Terrestrial > Soil > Coastal area > Acid sulfate soil | place: Finland: Risofladan, Vaasa | collected...
GAGATCAAAGTCTACACAAAGGCTGCAATCGTAGCAGCCTTTATCGGCGCTTTGCTTTGGGAGATCTTCAAAAGGATGTTCGCTTTCTATGTGGCCCACTTTTCGGCCATAGGCATCGTGCTCTCGAGACTCTTGCAGGGAACGATCACGTCGATCATTTTCTTCCTCCTTTGGCTGAGCTTTTCCCTTGTCATACTGCTTTGGGGAGCAGAGCTGGCTGCTGTCCTCAATGAGAGGATCCATGAAAAAACTGCATAAAAACCGTCCCAAGTCTACAACAGTAGAAGAGCTGGCTCGTCATCTAGACTGTCGGTTCGAGGGGGACGGAAATATGAATATCCTCGGCGTCTCCAACCTAGAAAGGGCTGGAAAAGGAGACCTCGTTTTTTGTGCCGACCCTAAATACAGAGATCTCCTGGAAAAAACAAAAGCCTCGGCGGCCATCGTGCCTCTCGAGGAAAAATTCGACAGGATCCCCACAATACGCTCTGAACAACCCTATGTTTCCTTCATAAAAGTTTTGGACTTTTTTTACACACCCTACCGTCCTCGACCCGGCATCCATCCCCAGGCTCTGGTTTCCCCCTCGGCCACGATCGGGAGGGATGTGGCTTTCGGTGCCTTTGTTTTTATCGACGACGACGTTGAAATCGGGGACGGTTCTGTTTTATTCCCAATGGTCTCCGTATATCCGAGAGTCAAGATCGGAAAACAGGTCACGTGCCATTCCTTTGTGTCCATCAGAGAGGATTCCCAGATCGGAAACCGCGTCATCCTCCATAATGGAGTTGTAGTAGGGTCTGACGGTTTTGGATTCCAAAAAGACAAAGATGGATCCTACATCAAGATCCCCCAAAAGGGGATCGTCATCATCGAAGACGACGTGGAGATCGGTGCAAACACAACTGTGGACCGAGCTGCATTGGGCGAGACTATCATCAAGAAAGGAACTAAGATAGACAACCTCGTTCAAGTTGCTCACAGTGTGGAAATAGGAGAGGACAGCATCTTTGCCGCACAGACAGGGATTGGGGGGAGCTCGAAGATCGGAAAAAATTTCATTGCGGGCGGCCAAGTGGGAATCCCCGACCACATCACGATCGGGGACAACGTCATTATCGCCGCGAAGTCGGGCATCACAAAAAACCTTCCCTCCGGCTCCTTTGTTTCAGGAAGCCCGCATCTCGATATCAGAGTCTGGCGCAAAGCCTGGGCCGCCATCCCCCAGCTCTATGATCTGATCCGCGATATGCGCAAGTTAAAAAAGCGAATCGAGGCCCTCGAAAAAAAAGACAGGTAAAGAAAACCCTGGTACTAATCCCACTGCGGAATTCTATCGCTTGGAATTTATGCGATTGACTGGAGGTATTCGTCAATGGCGATGGCGGCCGCAACACCCGTGCCCACTGCTGTGGCCACCTGCTCAGGACAGGCATCGGTCACATCTCCAGCAGCATAGATCCCGGGTAAGGATGTCTCCATCTTTTTCCCCACGACGATCTCCCCCCATTCGTTGAGCTCAAGAAGGTCTTTGACAAAGTCTGAATTGGGTATTGTACCGATGGAGACAAACAGACCATCCACTTCGAGCTCGGACAGCTCCCCCGTTTTGACATTTTTGACAATCAGGGACTTAAGGGTGGTGTCTCCCAAAATCTCTTCGATCACCGTATCCCAGATCACTTCCATTTTTTCATGGGCGAGTGTCCGCTCTTGAAGGATCTTTTCAGCCCTTAATTGGTCACGCCGGTGGATAACTTTGACTTGGCGGGCAAATTTTGTCAAAAAGATAGCCTCTGTAAGCGCCCAGTTCCCACCTCCCACCACGGCCACAACCTTGTCCTTAAAAAAGAATCCATCGCAGGTGGCGCAGTAGGAAACGCCTCGCCCTGTGAATTTCCCTTCCCCTTTGACGCCGAGTCTCCTGAAATTCGCTCCGGTGGCGATGATGACAGCGCGCGTTAGGTATTCATTTTTGTTGCCGCACACTTTCCATAGCTGGCCCTCTCTCTGGAGCTCTTTGACCGTATCGATGCCGATCTTTGCTCCAAAGCGTTCAGCCTGCTTCCGGAAACTCTTCGTCAACTCGACGGGAGCGATCCCATCGGGAAAACCCGGATAATTCTCGATGAAATCGGTCATAAGGATCTGGCCTCCAGGGGCACCTTTCTCGAGGATAAGAGTGTCGAGCATGGCTCGTCCCGTATAAATGGCAGAGGACAACCCCGCAGGGCCTGCCCCCAGTATGATGACGTCGTAAGTCTGACTCATAAGTGTTTTGCGATCGCATCCACGATCTTGTCTTGAGGAAGGGCTCCGATGACGGTCTCAACAACCTCTCCACCCTTAAAGAGAAGAAGGGCCGGGATGCTCATTATGCCGTATTTGGCAGGAACTTTCATGTTTTCGTCCACATTCATCTTGGCCGCCTTCAACTTATCCTTATAATTATGAGCCAGATACTCCACTGTAGGAGCGACCATATGGCAGGGGCCACACCACACGGCCCAAAAATCCACAAGAACAGGAAGTTCTGCTTTGAGCACTTCCTCTTCGAATGTATCATCGGTCACGTTAAAAATATCTTCGGACAATTTAACCTCCTCTCTTTATTTGCATTGATCTCTCGTAATTTGGATTGATCTCTCGTAAAGCTTAACATACTTTTTGGCTGCATGTTCCCAAGAAAAATCTTCTGTGAGCCCGTTCTGCATGATCCTTTTCCACATCTTGGGCTTTTTGTAACACTGCAGGGCTCGTTTAATAGCCCCAACCAGGGCCTCCGAACTGTACTCACTAAACAAAAAGCCGTTCCCTTCGAGAGTGTTTGCGTTGAATGGCTTCACTGTTTCTCGCAGACCACCAGTTGCCCTCACAACAGGAACACTGCCATACCGAAAGCTGTACAGTTGGTTCAATCCGCAGGGTTCGTAACGGGAAGGTATCAGAACGATATCCGCCCCGGCAGCAACCTTATGCAAATAGGCGGGGCTCATATCCACCTTGACCGCCAATCGTCCCGGATGCTGTTTCTGGAGAGATAAAAACGCCTTCTCATACTTTTCGTCCCCGTGACCAAGAATCACGAATCCCAGGTCCAGATCCATCAATTTTCCCATGGCCTCCAGCAAAATATCGAATCCTTTATTGGCAGTCATGTAGGAGACAACACTGATCAGAGGCACTCCAGGATCGATGGTCAGCCCGAACTCCCGACAGAGGTCACGCTTGTTTATGTCCTTCCCTTCCAAGCGGGATGCGGAATAATTGCTTTCGATGTAGGGGTCTTTCTCGGGATCCCAGATCTCATAATCCACACCGTTCCGGATGCTGGAAAAAACACTCTTCCTCTCTTTGAGCAGTCCCTGCAAACCGAATCCATACTTCTTGGTGAGAATTTCCCGTTTATAGGAAGAGCTGACGGTGTTGATCGCATCGGAAAAAAGGAGGCCCGCTTTGAGAAAGTTGAACTTCCCGTTCAAAGAAAGCTGGCTGAAATAACTCCAGTTCAAGCCCGTTAGAGACAGTGTTTCCGGAGGGAATTCCCCCTGATAGGATATGTTATGAAGCGTGAAGACCGTCGCGACATTGGAGAGCCGGCTTTTGTTTGCATACTGAGTCTTTATGAGCACGGGGATCAACGCTGTCGGCCAATTGTTGCAGTGGATAATATCCGGAGATATTTTATCCTTGAGAAGAAACTCCAACACCGCTCGATTGAAAAAGACGAAACGTTCATCATTGTCCAGGTACTCGCCCTTCCCTGTTCCGTAGATATTCTCACGTAAAAAATACTTGGGATTCTCGATAAAGTAGATATCATACTTGCCCAGTTCACTTCTATAAACACGGGCCTTCGCCTTAACTTCCCCAAGAGAAACGGAAAGGTCCGAAGCCACGATCTCCTTGGGCATAGACTCGATCTCAGGACGCCTGTACATTGGCATGAACACCGAGACCTCCATGCCCAGATAAGAGAGGTACTTGGGAAGAGCGCTCGCCACTTCCGCCATCTCTCCCGATTTGGCAAAGGGCGCCACTTCCGCAGAGATAAAAATCACTCTCAGCTTCGAACTCATGGCGAAATTATCATAATCTTGGCCCTTTTAAATGTCAATCAACCCCAACCGAGTTTCTCTTGAAGGAGGTCGAAGTAATTCCTTTTTGGTGAAGAGATCAACTGCAGGGCGAAGCGGCTGCGTTTGACTTCGACGGTATCATTCTCCTCCATCAGACCTCCTCTCTGACCATCAAGGGTAAACCAGACTTCTTCCCCCCCAGTGACAAGCTCGATTTTCAGCGTCGATTCGGCAGAGATAACCATCGAGCGGAAAGAAAGCGTGTGAGGACAGATGGGAGTAATGATAAAGGCCGGAATATTGGGTTGGATAATGGGACCACCTGCAGACAGGGAATAGGCCGTTGAGCCCGTAGGTGTCGAGACGATGAGGCCGTCAGCTTTAGATGTGGCGATCTCTTTCCCGTCGATCCAAATGGCACACTGGATCATCCGGGCGAGGGCCCCTTTGTTGATCACAAGATCATTCAAGCAGTAAAAGGTGCCCCCCTTTGTGTCTGCCTCCAATATCTGTCGAGGACTTATAATTTTTGTGTTCCCTTCTAAAAAAGCATCAATAGTCAAGTACATCTCATCGAGCGGAACTTCTGTCAAAAAACCGAGCCTCCCCAAGTTGACTCCCATAACCGGGACGTTCTTCTGAGCCGCTAAATGAGCGACGCTCAAGAGGGTTCCATCCCCTCCTATTACGATAACGAGATCCACTTTCTCGGGGACATTCTCTCGCAGCACTCCATCACTGCGCTGGAGTTTCAGCGCGGCCACATCTTCCAGAATGCACTCTATCCCCCTGGCCTCAAAATACTGGATCAATTCCACCAGTATTTTTTCCACTCGAGGTGCATGAGGTTTGATCACAAAACCCACTCGTTTGATGTTATCCATCCCAAACAGCCTCCTTGACTAATTTCTGGGCCTGTGCAATGGTCAATGTTTCTTTATGCAAGGACCAGTGGACAAAGAATTCTCGATTGCCCTTCTGCCCCCGTACAGACGTCTTCATCAAACCCTGGACCAGGAATCCCATCCTGCCGACTTGCTGAAGGATCCCCTGAAGAACTTCTTCATGCAGATCGGGATCCCGGACAATCCCTCCCTTTCCGACCTGTCCTTTCCCCACTTCGAACTGAGGTTTGATAAGGGCAATGAGCTCCCCATTTCCTAAGATATTTTTAATGGCGGGCAAGACTTTGAGAACGGAGATGAAGGAGAGGTCCATGGTGATAAGATCGAGAGGATCCGGAAAGTCATCTCGTTCAAGATAACGGGCGTTTTTTTCAATAAGAACGACTCTGGGGTTCTCTCTCAAATTCACATCGATCTGTCGAGTATCCACATCGACAGCGTAGACTTTTTTTGCGCCCTCTTTCAGCAGGCAATCTGTGAATCCCCCGGTCGAACAGCCCAAATCGGCAGCGACCTTGTCCTCAGGTGCGATCTCAAAATACCCCAAGGCTTCTATCAATTTCAACCCGCCCCGGCCTACATAGGGCATCGTCTCTTTAAGGAAGATCTCCGCTCCAACAGGAACCAATTGTCCGGGTTTTTCCACACGTCCTTTTTCAGAATAGACCAAGCCCGCTAAGATGAGGGCTTGTGCCTTGTGAAGGCTTTCAGCCAATCCCCGGTTGACAACGATCTTATCCGCCCTGTCTTTCATTGTTTTCTGTTCGTCTTTTGAGGCACAGATAGTATGCCGATGAAACGCTTGGGACTTGTGGACACTGAAAGACGGCGACCACCTCGCTACTTTCCATAAAATTGCCGTATTTGTTGGGCAAGCCCATCGGGGTCAAGCTTAAACATCTTCTTGACCTGGTCGGTTTTTCCGAGAGGATAGATCTCATCGGGAAGTCCGATGGATTTAAATCGGACATCAAATATCTTCTTACGATCCAGAAGCTCCCTGACCGCACTGCCAAATCCCCCTGCAGTGACGCCCTCCTCTGCGGTAATAACAACATTTCCGGAGCCCGCATAGGAAAGGATCAACTCTTCGTCCAATGGTTTGGCAAATCTCGCATTTACAACAGCCAGCTCGATCCCGTCGTCCTCAAGCTTGTTTGCAGCCTCTAAAGCAGGATGGACCAAGCTCCCGAAGGCTATAAGCAGGTCTTTTCCCTCTTTGAGAAGCTCTCCCTTGCCAAGAGGGATCACCTCCAACGTCTCATCTTGAGCGACACCGACGACCTTTCCTTTGGGAAATCTCACTGAGGCGGGATGGCCGTAAGAGAGGGCAGATTTCAGCATGTGCCGCAGTTCATTCTCATCCTTCGGGGCCATAACGATCATGTTAGGAAGATGCCTGAGATAAACGATATCATTGATACCTTGATGAGTGGGGCCATCATCCGGAACGATTCCCGAGCGGTCGAGAGCGAAAACGACAGGCATGTCCATGAGGCAGACATCATGGTAAAGCTGGTCGTATGCTCGCTGCAGGAATGTGGAGTAGATGGCCACCACCGGCTTATACCCGCTAAGGGCTAATCCTGTGGCAAAATCGACAGCATGCTGCTCCGCAATCCCTACATCAAAAAAGCGGTCCGGAAACCGTTGGGAAAAATCCCGAAGGCCGGTCCCGTCGGGCATGGCCGCTGTTATCGCCACAACTTTTTCATCCTTCTCAGCCAATTTAACCACGGCTTCTCCAAAAACAGCCGAATAGGTCATCCTCTTATCCGTGCTTATCGACTCTCCTGTCTGGATATCAAAGGGAGATGCGGAATGATACTTGGCAGGATTACTCTGTGCGGGAGGATACCCCTTACCCTTCTTGGTGACACAGAGGATCAGCACAGGTCCCTCATAGGCCTTAGCATCCTTAAACACCTCGATCAATGAGCCGAGACGGTGTCCCTGAACAGGACCGATATACCGGATGCCCAATTCCTCGAAGAGTAAACCTGGAAAGAACGTTTTTTTGATGACTTCTTCGATCGCACGTCCAGCTTTGATCATGGGCCATCCCACAGCGGGAATGGCCTTCAGAATCGTCTTTGCATGATCCTTCATCCGCAGATAATGCTGCCCTGATACAAGATAGGAGAGGTACTTGGACATGGCGCCGACATTGAGCGAGATAGACATCTCGTTGTAGTTGAGAACAATGATCAATTTCTCGCGAAGATGGCCGATCTGATTGAGGGCCTCCCAGGCCACTCCACCCGTCAGGCTTCCATCCCCGACAACCGCCACCACTTGGTGTGTTTTATTCTCTTTGTGCCGGGCCACAGCCATCCCAAGGGCGGCAGAAAGCGCCGTGGATGCATGTCCCGTGTTATAGATATCATGCTCGCTTTCCTCACGGCAGGGAAAACCACACAGGCCATCCAACTGACGGAGAGTGGAGAATTGATCTTTTCTCCCCGTTATGATCTTGTGAGTATAGCACTGATGACCGACATCCCAGATAATTTTATCCTCCGGTGTATCAAAGACATAGTGGAGGGCGATCGTCATCTCGACAACACCCAAATTGGGTGAAAGATGCCCTCCATTCTTGGAGACGACCTCTATGATCAGCGACCTGATCTCCTTGGACAGCTGAGAGAGCTCCTTCATGGAACAATCTTTCAGGTCCTTGGGGCTTTTAATGCGGTCAAGAATTGTGTTCATTTTCACCCTTATTTTTCACAATCAAGAGCTTCTTGGCAAGAAAGCGAAGCTCTTCAGAAGCAACCGCTCCTCTTTCGAGTGCCTGCAGACCATCTGAAACAAATGTATCCAGTCTCTCTCTCGCCTTATCAAGGCCGAATAGAGAAACGGAATTGGGCCTGAAGACATCTGCCCTCTGAGCGTCCACTATAGCATCCGACAGGTCATCTTTAGTCTGAAAGGCCAACCCGATGTTTTCGCCAAATTGGGTGATGGCTTCCATCCGGGATTCATTTACACCGCCCAGGATCCCCCCGATTCTCACAGAGGCTGTGATCAGCGCACCCGTTTTTTTCTGTATGAGCTCATGGAAAAGCTCTTTGGAGATCGTGTCCGGTGAGAGAGTGATATCCAAAAGTTGACCCCCGATCATTCCTTCAGTACCTGCATACTTGCTCAGCTCCGCGATCGCCCGTTCTTTTTTCGTATCAGGGCTCATCTCAAGATGAGCAGATGTTATGACCTCAAAAGCTAACGTCAAAAGAGCATCACCGGTCAGGAGTGCAATGTCTTCCCCAAAAGCCTTATGACAGGTAGGTTTCCCTCTGCGGAAATCATCATCGTCCATAGATGGAAGGTCATCATGGACCAGAGAATAATTGTGGATAAGCTCCACCGCGCAGGCAAAAGGCAGGGCGTCCTCTGTGCGGACACCAAATTCCTCCCCCGAACACAAAAGAAGAAGAGGGCGGAACCTCTTCCCTCCTCCCAAAACAGAATACCTCATCGCCTGAGAAAGAAGGGAATCGCCGTGAGAGAGGATCGTTTCCAGCTCTCTATCGATCGCTTCCTTTTTTTGGATTAACCGGAGTTCGATGCTCATGATCCTTTAAAAGGGGAGTTCTTCGTCGCCCCCAGAACCGGAATTCTCCTCGCTCTCGGAGTCTTTTATTTCCTCTTCCTCATCTGAAAGAGAAAAGGGTTCCTCTTTTATCTCCCCCTTTTCATCTTTCAGCAGGATGGCAATCTTTTTCTCGGCCTTGTCCAGTTCTTCTCTCAAATACCTCGCCAGTTTCACCCCTTTTTCAAAAAGGGAGAGAGATTCATTGAGCGAAAGCCCCCCTTCCTCCATTTTTTCCACAATTTTTTCTAACTCAGCCAGAGAATTCTCAAAATTCTTTTCACTCATCCCTTCACTCCCTCTCACGATGTGAAACATAAAATGCATTACGCAAAGAGTCATTTTTTCCTAAAGCTGTCATCAGAATCATCATCCTATACTATAATTCTTTCCAATCCAGTCAAGTTTTCACTTTATCCTTTTCACGTTTTTCGTTTTTCGGTCAGCAAAACGTGATTCGATTTTCTTACTTGGGTCTACCGTTTGGACTATGCAGCTAAGCTCACCTTTGAGAAAACTGACCGTGATCTTTTCCTTCTCTGAGACCTCATCGATCTGCCGGATAAGGTCCTGGCTTCCGTCCTTCCAGCACAGAGTGTAACCTTTTTTTAAAATGTTCAATGGACTCAAGCCGTCCAACTCAACGGATAGTTTTCCCCAGAGAGCTTTTAAATTCTGGATCGTTCCGCGGATCAAACCAGACATTTTTTCTTCATATAGAGCAGTTCGCGATTTCCTTTCAAGGATCCATTGACGCATGTCTTGAATACTCTGTCCTGCGGCTGCTTCCAGTTCATCAATCCTCTGAGAGAGGTTGAGCAACCTCAGCTTAAAATTTTGAAAGGCCTGGTGATGGATGAGGCTCAGGACGTTGTTTTTTTGTTCCTGCAGCAGGTATTTCACATGGTGGTTCATGCGTTTTTCCAAGTTTTTTATCCACTCTTGGAACGCCTGCTCTTTCTCGACGACTATCTCTGCGGCCGCAGAAGGAGTGGAGGCTCTGATATCGGCTACAAAATCGGATATGGTAAAATCGACCTCGTGGCCAACCGCTGAAATGACAGGGATAGGGCACGCGTAGATGGCACGTGCTACGATCTCCTCATTGAAGGCCCAGAGGTCCTCCATGGCCCCCCCGCCTCGACCAACGATGATCACATCCACATCCGGAAGGCTTCCCAGATACTCTAATCCTTCCGCAATCTCCTCAGCAGCTCCTTCTCCCTGGACCCTGACAGGATAGATCAGGATGTGGAGTTTAGCGAACCTCCTCTCGAGAGTCCGGATGATATCAACAAGGGCGGCCCCTCTAGGGGAAGTGACAACTCCCACCTTCTTAGGAAAGAGCGGAAGTGTTTTCTTGATTTCGGGATCAAAAAGCCCCTCTTTGTTGAGTTTTTCTTTGAGCTGCTCAAATGCCAGTTGGAGGGCTCCTATTCCTTTGGGTTCTACAGCATTAACGATGATCTGATATTGTCCTCGTGGCTCATACACATTGATCTGGCCTTTACAAACAACCTGGAGCCCATTCTCCAGCTTAAAAGGAACCTTTTGAACCGTTGACCGCCAGATGACCGCTTCAAGCTTGCACTTCTCGTCTTTCAGAGCGAGGTACACATGACCCGAGTGGGCACGGGTAAGATCGGAGATCTCCCCCTCTACCCAAATAAGTGGAAACGCGCTCTCCAGCTCCTGTTTGATCAGCCGTGTGATCTCTGTAACAGTATAGACCCTGTCTGGCTGAGGCTGGCTATTAGTATCCTTCATGGCTCTCAATCAGGCTTTCTCTCTGGATACTCAAGGCTTTCCCGGTTTGAGCATCCATTTCCACACAGAAGAACGAAAAGAGCATCCCCTCTTTGCTCGGTTCAAACCGCTGGGGCCGAGAAGAGAGAAACCTCAAGACGGCTTGATCTCTCTTGATCCCGATCACAGAATTGTAACCCCCCACCATACCAAGGTCTGTGATATATGCCGTCCCTCCCGGAAGGATCCTTTCGTCCGCAGTGGGAACATGGGTGTGTGTGCCCACTACGGCAGAGACCTTCCCATCCAGATACCATCCCAGGGCCTGCTTCTCGGAAGTGGCTTCGGCATGAAAATCCACGCATATTACGGGAGTAATATCTCTGAGCGTCTCCAATTCTCGATCGGCCACTTGAAAGGGGCAATCGATCGGTTCCATGAAGACCCGCCCCTGGAGGTTTAGGATTCCGATCTTCCGGCCCTGATCGTCCGCAAACACATACGCTCCATGCCCGGGGTTTTGGGGAGGATAATTTGCTGGTCGCAAAATCCTTGGATCCTTCTCGAGCAACTCAAGGGCTTCTTTCTTATCCCAGATGTGATTCCCGGAAGTCAGCACGTCCACGCTCTCGAAAAGCTCTTGAGCGATCTTTTCCGTGAGCCCAATCCCTCCAGCTGCGTTTTCTGCGTTTGCGATGATGAGAGACGGGTTGTATTTCCGGACCAAGGACGATATGTGCTGTTTCAGGGCTCTGCGCCCGGGACGACCGATGACGTCTCCGATAAAAAGAACGATGATCTTATCGGGCATATTCGACAGCCCTCATTTCTCTGATCACAGTGACCTTGATCTGTCCTGGATAATCCAACTCCTCTTTGATCTTTTCGGCGATCTCTTTGGCTGCCAAGGCTGCCTTGTCATCAGATATCTTCTGGCTTTCGACGATGATCCTGATCTCTCTTCCAGCCTGCAAGGCATACGCTTTGGCCACGCCCTCATAAGAATTGGCGATTTCCTCTAGCTTTTCCAGCCGTTTGATGTAGGACTCAAGAAGCTCTCTCCTTGCACCCGGCCGGGCCGCTGAAAGAGTGTCCGCGGCCTGGATCAGCACCGCTTCTATCGAGGGAAAATCCACATCCCGATGGTGTGAGGCAATAGCCTTATAAACAGCTTCTTTTTCTCCGTATTTCTTTGTCAGCTCAACGCTCAGTTCCGTATGAGTCCCCTCAACATCTCTATCCACAGCCTTGCCGATATCGTGCAAAAGCCCTGCTCTCATTGACACTATGGGGTCTACTCCCAACTCCTTGGCCATCAAAGCCGATAAAAGGGCCACCTCCTTAGAGTGCTGGAGGACATTCTGGCCATAGCTCGTCCTATATTTCAGCTTGCCCAAGAGCTTGATGAGTTCAGGGTGGATGTTCTGAAGCCTGAGCTCGAGGACAGCAGATTCTCCTTCCTGCTTCAGTTTTTCCTCCAGCTCGACTTTGACATTTTCTACGACTTCCTCTATACGTGCAGGGTGGATTCTCCCATCCAAAACAAGTTTTTCGATGGCCAGACGCGCCATTTCCCGACGAATGGGATCAAAGCTCGAGAGAATAACGGCCTCGGGTGTATCATCGACGATAATGTCTACTCCTGTTGCCAGCTCCAAGGCCCGGATGTTGCGACCTTCCCTTCCGATGATCCGTCCTTTCATGTCATCCGAGGGCAGGTCCACGACGGAGACCGTGGTCTCGACCACATGTTCCGCTGCTGACCTCTGAATTGCCTGGCTTATGATGTCCCGCGCAATCATCTGGCTTTTTTCTTTAGTCTCTTCCTCGATCCTCCGGAGGGTCTGGACAGCTTCGAGTTTTGCCTCTTCTTCAACCTTACTCTGCAGTTCCCTCTTGGCTTCATTCTGTGATATTCCAGCGACTCGCTCCAGCTCTTCAAGGCCTTTTTGTATCAATCCATCATATTTTCGCTCTTTGTCTTCGATCTCCTTCTCACGGGAGTAAAGCCTCTGTTCTTTGTGCGAAAAATCCCTCTCTTTTTTCTCCTGCACTTGAAATTTTCTCTCCAGATTCTCTTCCTTTTTCACCAACCTCCGTTCCATATCATTCAACTTGCGGAGTCGGTCTCTGGTCTGCCGTTCAAAGTCTGCTTTCAGATTGAGGTATTTTTCCTTGGCCTCGAGCTTGGATTCTCTCTTTATCTTCTCCGCCTCTTCATTGGCCTTTGCCAAAATATCTTTGGCTTCCTGCTGTGCTCTGAGTATGGATTTCGCACCAGAGCGTTTCTTGGCCAGCAAAAAGACCAAGAGACAGGATACAAGAAACAAAAATCCCAGTGTTATGATTAAACTTAAATTCACTTTGACCACCTCCTGTTGGTGTCAAAGGAGATGAAAGTAAGGAGGGTTACAAATGCTTACTCAATCAGCTGTTGTGCTGAGAGAAACTTCTGTAATAGGTTCCCTAGCCAGTTGTCTCTTTTGGATCTTTCCATTTCTTTCCAAGGGCAAGTTCTATATTTTTGCCTCTCCCCTTAGCCGTCGATCTATTATGTTGCTTCACCGATTTTATCGAATTCCTTTGAATCCTTTTTAAGGAAAACCTCCAAACCTTCTACTTCACTCTCCATATGCCCTATTACTTCGTTGAGCTGATCCAGTTTCTTTTGGGAAAGGAAAAACTCATCTGCAATATTCAGTGCGGCAAGAACCGCTATCTTTAAAGAATCGACAGATTTTGATTTGACAGCGACTTCTCGCATTTTTTGATCAACGTACGAAGTAAGATGGCTTATGTACTTCTCATCCTCTTCTCCTTTGACTTTTATTCTATATTTCTGTCTGTAAATCTCTATTTCAATTATTTTGTCAATCATAATCCGAGTTGATCGATCTGGTTTATTAAAATCTCAATCTTTTCTTTAATGACCTCCCTTTCATTTTCATATTTCTTTAAGCTCTCGTCGAGCTGATCTGCTCTTTTCTCTTTCTCAGAAAGGGCCTTGTTGCTTACTTTCAGTTCCTTTAACTGCTGTTTAAGTCTCTCGTTCTCTGCAACCAGGTTATTCAAATAATCAACAACTTTTGAAATTTTTCCCTCTAGAATTTTAATTCTTTCTAGTTCACTTGTCAATTTTCCCCTCCTTCCCTCAGTTGGAATCCGAACTTGCTGGATAGGGTATTTATGATCTTTTCTTGAAAACCGTCCACTTCCTCAGCAAGCAATGTCCTCTGAGGGTGATGGTACAGAAACCGGAAAGATAAACTCACCTTCCCACCGGGGATCGAAACACCGGTAAACCGGTCATATAGTTCGAATCTCTCCAAGTTGGGTATGGAAAGTTCCTCCAGTATCTGTTTTATCTCCTGGTAGCTGATCTTCCGGTCAGCGATGAAAGAAATATCCCTGACCACTTTCGGGTATTTGATGACAGGGATATATTCAAAGGGCCTCGGCTGTTTTTGGAATATTCCACTGAGGTCCAATTCCGCGGCCCAAACAGGTTCCTTGACAGAAAAGGTGCTGCAGATGTCTCTGCGCACAGTTCCGATACACCCGATTTTTTTTCCTTTTAGCAGGATCGAAAGAGCACTCTCCTTTTCCAAGGAAGGATGCTGCCCGGGCAAAAAAACGACAGGCTCATACCTCAGTAAAGAGAGGATGGCCTCACAAGCGCCCTTGAGATGGAAGAAGTTTGACTGGATGCGCGGCTCCTGCCAGCTGTTCATCCCTAGATATCCAGCTGTGACAATGCCCAACGACAATTGTTCGCAACAGGCATTTTCGTCCCAAAAATAGATGTTTCCCACCTCAAAAACATGGATGCCATCGGCCCCTCTGTTCAGGTTCCACGCAACGTTCTCGAGCAATCCCTCAAGAAGAATCGTTTTTAAGAGAGAAGCCTTGGTGGAAATGGGATTTCTGATCGTAATAGCCTTCCGCCCACTCTGGAATTTCTTTTCGTTTTCAGGGTCAGCGAAACTGTAATTCACCACTTCATCGAATCCATAGTGAAAGAGCACCTGACGAAATCTCTGGATCTGCTGTTTCCTGGGGTCTGGCGGAGGTTCCATCGCAGTGAGTGGGGGAAAAAAAGAAGGGATGTTCTCGTAACCGTAAAACCTGGCGATCTCTTCAACAAGATCGGCCTCACGCTCTATATCGACCCTGAAAAAGGGAACCTGAACTTGCCATACACCCGGTTGCTTCTTCTCTAAACTAAACTCTAACTTGGAAAGTGTCTCAACGATAAAATTGCTCTTGATGTCCACGCCCAGGAGTTCACTGACACGGCGCTGGCGCAGCATCACTGTTTTGTTCTTTCTCGGCTTGGGAAAGACATCCACAACTCCTTTGGTGGCTTTCCCTCCAAATTCTGTGAGCAGAGATGCAGCCATCAAAGCTGCTTTCGGGGGGAATGATATATCAGACCCCCTCTCAAACCTATAGCTGGCCTCCGTCTGAAAGCCAGTTTGCTTTCCGGTTTTTCTGACGGAGACAGGGTCAAAATGAGCACACTCTATGAGAATTTCCCGGGTTGTCTCTGTGACTGCCGAGTTTTCTCCGCCGATAATCCCTGCAAGAGCGACGGGTTTCTGCTCATCCGCGATGACAAGCATATCTGGGGACAGGCTGACATCTTTTCCCTCAAGGCTCCGGAAGGATTCCCCCTTTTTTGCCCTGCGGACGATGATCTTTCTCCCCGCAAGTTTGGAAATGTCGAACATGTGGATAGGCTGGGCGGTTGCAAACAGGACATAATTGGAAACGTCCACCACATTGTTGATGGGGCTTAAACCCATAGCCTCGATCTTTTCTGTCAGCCACTCCGGAGAGGGGCCGACGTTAACGCCCTTCACAACGATCCCACAGTATCGTGGACAGAGATCGTCATCGTATATTTCGATATCGATATTATCGGAGGAGTTCTCATCCACTTCTGTCAGGGGCCAGTCCTGTTCTTTAAGAGGAAGATCCAAGGCCACGGCCAGCTCCCGGGCCACACCTATGTGTCCGAGTGTATCTGGCCTGTTGGCATATGTCTCCAGTTCAAGAATGATATCTCCCTTCTGTTCATCCCACGAATCGACGAGCATCCCGATGGTGTTCAGGGTGTCTATCAATTGAGAGGCAGAGAGGTCCACATCGACTAGGTCCTTAAGCCAATTTATGCTTATTCTCATTTTTGTAAAAACTGCCTAATAAACCTCAGGTCATTCTCATAAAAATACCTCAGGTCGGGAATCTGATACAAAAACATGGCGGCCCGGTCAATGCCCAATCCAAAGGCGAAACCTGAATATTCTTCAGGATCGATGTTCACATTTTTAAGTACCTGGGGATCGACCATCCCGGACCCAAGGAGTTCGATCCATCCCCCCCCTCCACAGACCCGGCATGCACCGTCCTTCCCGTTACACACGGTACATCCGATGTCCACTTCAGCTGACGGCTCCGTGAACGGGAAAAAGCTGGGCCGAAACCTGATCTTTGTCTTCTCATGGAAGAGGACCTTGAGAAAACTCTCCAGCGTTCCCTTCAGATGAGCAAATGTGATCCCCCGGTCAACAACCAATCCTTCCACTTGATAAAACATCGGAAGATGTGTGGGATCGGGCGATTCCTTACGAAACACTTTACCTGGTGTGATGATACGGATAGGAGGCCTTCTCTTTTCCATTACGCGGATCTGAACGGGTGATGTGTGTGTGCGCAGAAGAAAATCGTCATTGATATAGAGCGTGTCCCAATCATCGCGAGCAGGATGATGCAGAGGAAAATTAAGCGCTTCGAAGTTATAGTAATCTGTTTCGATCTCCGGCCCCTCCTCGATTGAAAAACCCATTCTTAAGAAGATATTCTCTATCTCTTGCTGAATGATCAGGATAGGATGGGGAGAGCCGAAATAGTTTGCCTCACCAGGCAGGGTGAGATCAACCGTTTCATTGACTTCTTTGGGCCCGCTGAGCTCTGTCTGAAGCGCCTGGAGTTTGTCCTGCACATACTCTTTAAGAGCATTGATCTCCTTTCCCGCATCCGGCTTCTCTTCGGACTTAAGGGATTTCAGCTCTTCAAATAGAGCGCTCACAGACCCTCGATTTCGACTCAGGTACAGATTGCGCACTTCTTGGAGGGACTTCTCATCTGTTATGCCCTCGATAGCTTCGCCGAATCGCTCTTGAAGCTTCTCGATCTTCTCTTTAAGCCCGCTCATTTGACGTGTGATAGCGTTATGCGTTCCCCTCTTTGACCCTCTGGACCAGCTGAAGGAACGCCTGCGGAGAATGGACCGCCAAATCTGCCAGGATCTTCCTGTCGAGTTCGATATTTAGCTGCTTTAATCCATGCATAAAGCGGCTGTAAGAGATACCGTTAATCTCGGCTGCCGCTTTAACACGGATGATCCAAAGTCTACGAAAATCTCTCTTTCGTGTTCTCCTGTCCCTGTAGGAATACTGGAGAGCACGCTCGACGGCTTCTTTAGCCGTCCTGTAATTGCGACTCCTCGCTCCCCAATACCCTTTAGCTTGCTTGAGTATGTTTGATCGTCTTTTTCTTTTTTTTGTTCCTCGTCTTACTCTCGGCATTGTGTTCTCCTTCGATAGAAACCAATGTCAATACGAATTCTTGCCGGCAAAATCATTAGAAAGGCCGTTCCCGAAAAACGGAAGGCGTCTGCGCTAAAACTCGTATGGCAGCATATCCTTGATCCTGCTGCGATCGGCTGGACTGATGAGATCTTTTTTTCCTAACGTTCTTTTTCTTTTTGCTGACTTCTTGGTTAAAATATGGTTTCTATTCGCTTTGCTGTGCACTACCTTCTTTTTTGCTGTTATCTTGAACCTCTTTTTTGCTCCCTTGTGGGTCTTTAGTTTTGGCATCTTTGTCTCCTGACTTAGTTGGGCTCAACAGGGTAGAAACAGCCCAGGGCTGCGTCCGGACAGATCCATCCTGAGTTCCAAGTTCCTCCACATCTACGAACACTCTATCCAAAATGCGATGAGCCAGCTCTGGCTTTGCCTTTTCTCTGCCTCTGAGCATCACGGTTATCTTGACTTTATTCCCCTCCGTCAGAAACCTTTTCACATGGCGGATCTTAAAAGTGTAGTCGTGAATACTGATCTTGGGCCTGAATTTGATCTCTTTCACTTGGATCTGCTTCTGATGTTTTTTTGCTTCTTGAGCCTTTTTATGCAATTCGTAAAGAAATTTTCCATAATCCATAACGCGACATACCGGTGGATTGGCCGCCGGTGCGACCTCGACCAGATCCAGACCCCGATCTTGAGCAAGAGCGAGGGCCTCAGACAGAGTCTTAACGCCTAGCTGTTCCTTGTTCTCATCGATGATTCTGACTTCTATTGCTCTGATCATTTCATTTATCTTGTGGGGCTTTTCTTTCCTTCGACCAGGATAATATGTGCGCCTTCTAATGACTAACCTCCTTTAAAGTTCGATTTTCAATGACTTATTTTTAATCAATTCCCAAGATTTTTCAAGAAATTCGTTCACATCCATCTGTCCTCGGTCCCCTAAAGTGTGAACCCTCACGGATACCTTTTCTTGCTCAACTTCTCTATCGCCGACAACAAGAATGATTGGGACCTTGTGTGTTTCTGCGTCCCGGATCTTATAACCCATCTTTTCTCTACGCCTGTCAACCTCGGAACGAATCCCCTTATCCCTGAATTTCTCGAGCAACATGTCAGCGTAGGCATTGTGTCGGTCTGCGATAGGAATGATTTTCGCCTGGACCGGTGCTAACCAGAGCGGAAAGCTCCCGTTATAATGCTCGATCAAGATGCCGAAAAACCTCTCCAGCGAGCCCAGAATCGCCCTGTGAATCATGAAAGGCCTGTGAAACTTGCCATCCTCACCCACATAGTGCAGGTCGAACCTCTCAGCAAGGTTGAAGTCGAGCTGAATAGTGGTGCACTGCCAGGATCGTTGCAAGGCATCTCGAATTTTAATGTCGATCTTCGGCCCATAAAAAACACCCGCCCCTTCGTCGACCTGATAATCGAGATTCTCTTCCTCCATCGCTTTCTTCAGGGAGTCTGTGGCCTTTTCCCAATCCCCCAATGCCCCGCAGTACTTTTCCGGACAGGTCGAGAGAAACACGTCGTACTGGTCAAAACCATAGGTCGTCAGAAACTTGATGGCCAGTGCGATCGTACTCTTTATCTCTTCTTCAAGCTGGTCCTGCCGGCAGAAGATGTGGGCATCATCCTGGGTAAATCCTCTGACTCTCATCAATCCATGCAGTACTCCGCTCCGTTCATAGCGGTAGACGGTTCCGAGTTCCCCCCAGCGCAGAGGAAGTTCACGGTAACTGCGCTGCCGGGAGTTGTAAACCATGATATGAAAGGGGCAGTTCATCGGCTTCAACTGGTATTCGATACCTTCTCTTTCAAATGCCGGATACAAGGCATCATAAAACTCAGTGTGTCCGCTAGTCCGCCACACATCCAACTTGGCCACATGGGGAGAGTACAGCAACTCATATCCGGCCCTCTGATGCTCCTCGCGCCAGTGGTCCTCGATCACAGTCCGGATTGCAGCCCCTTTGGGATGCCAGAGGATCAGGCCACCACCCAACTGTTCATTAAAGCTGAAAAGGTCAAGCTCCGGGCCCAGCTTCCTGTGATCGCGTTTCTTGGCTTCCTCCAGCATAGCAAGATAATCGTCCAGCTCTTCTGCGGTGAAAAAGACGGCTCCATATATTCGCTGGAGCTGCTTTCCCTTCTCATCTCCCTTCCAATAAGCCCCCGATGCGGATAGGATCTTAAAATGTTTGATATCTCCCGTAGAGGGGACATGTGGCCCGAGACAGAAGTCGATAAAACCCTCCTGTCCGTAGGTGCTGACGTTCTCACCGGCTTTCTCTTGGATGAGCTCGACCTTTAGGTCCTGCCCCAATTCATGGAAATGAGCGATCGCATCCTCTTTGGAGAAATACTGTCTTTTAATGGGGAGATCTCTCTGAGAGAACTCTCTCATCCTACTTTCTATTTTCTCTAAATCTTCCGGAGTAAAAGGGATTTCCCTGAGAAAGTCATAGTAGAACCCGTTCTCCACAGCAGGCCCGATCCCGGTTTGGGTTCCGGGGAAAAGATCGAGCACAGCATGTGCAAGGAGATGGGCGGCACTGTGTCTGAGAACATCCAGGGCCTCTTCGCTGCCCGCGTAAACGGGCTGCACTGCAATATCTTTATCCAACGGCGTATCCAGGTCTAACATGTTCCCATCGACTCTGGCGAAAAGGGGCTTTTGAGGCAGTTCCTGACCCGCAAAGAAATCGGACAGAGATATCCCCTTCTCAACCGAGTAAACAGACTCGTCGACTTTGACCTTAATCTTTTCTTCCATTTTCTATATGTATTCAAAAGGCAGGCAAATCCTCTTTGCTGGTCCCTCAGAATACCGATTTACAATAAAATGGTAGGCGCGGAGGGGATCGAACCCTCGACTTCTTCCGCGTCAAGGAAGCACTCTTCCACTGAGCTACGCGCCTACACTTCTACAAGCCTATATATATTAATGATTTAGTGGTTTACTGTCAATACTCATCGATGACTCATAAACATCTCGATCGTGGCGCGAAAAAGAGAAATCCACAGTATATTTGATCATCCTGGACTATTCACGAGTCGCGGCCAACCCACCCCACCCTAACATTAAGGTTGAGACAGTGGCCCATGAAGCTGCAGTAAACTAAGGCTTAAAGACTCTATTATTTCGGTTTTCTTTGATCGGCAGGCCGCTGTTTATAAGACGGGCCTTTTTTGGGAAATGGGGTTTTCGTTCGACGTGTCTTCTGCCACGCCGGCTTCTGACGTCTGTTTATTTGTCTAGGCATTGTTCAGTCTTCCTGATTTAAACAACAACGCTTTCACAACGCGCTTATATGACTCAATATTGCGATGGACAATTTAGATAAATACGATCTCAGCTTCGAGTGAAACAGGATCCAGAAGAGCCACTGTGCTTTTCCCGGTCACCCATCCTCCGGTCTCTCCCGGGTTGACGATCAGAGTGCTGTTATTCTTCCTAACATCCGGTTTATGGGTGTGGCCGTAGACGATCGCAGCGTATTTCCTCGACTTCAGGTACTTGGCATTCGCGAATTGTGTGTGTGTCAACAGGAATTTTTTATTCTCATACGCGAAGATAAATGGCTCTCTCTGAATCTCACCCAATGACACAAACACTTTTTTCAGCCCCTCTTTCTCACCGTCACAATTCCCAAAGACGGCCTTCACCGGGCAGGACAGGTGTCCCAATTCCCGAGCTGCGAACGGGGCGATAAAATCTCCGGCATGGACAACCAGCTCACACTGCGTCTCGTTGAAAAAACGGACGACTTTCTTGATCGCATCGACATTGTCATGCGAGTCGGACATGACACCTATCATTTTTTTGCCATCTATTTATTTTCGTTACAGTCTAATTTTAAATGCCTTGGCGCCGAATGTCTACATCCAGCACTCCGCAATAATTATGTTAAGTATCCAAATAAACGGAAGGATTGCCCCATGGGGAAGAATTTCAAAAACCATGATGGCACAAATCACATTGCGTTATTGAGTGCTCAAATTGTGTGGTGGAGAAAACCGTGAGAAGGGCTCTAGGCGGGTATGGTACATCTCCCAGCGGGAGATGTGAGGGAAGCCCCCATGTCCGAGCGAAGTTTCCTCGCTGGGGAAACTGAGGCGGAATTTCGTTTTCGAAATCACCAATTGGAACACTCAGCACGTCATTCATTACGGTTCTGATGATGCTTACGGCCCATGGATGAAGATTGCATATTCAGGGGGGCTGTATTATACTACCTTTTTATTTTTTGGAGATTAAGGATTTATATGAAACGAAAAATTGCCGTGATCGCTTTTGGAGGAAACGCCATTCTCCCCAAGGAACAGAAAGGATTGCAAAAAGAGCAGATGCTCAATGCTAAAAATGCGGCAAGCCTGATGATCCATGTGGTGAAAAAAGGATACGATCTCATCATCGTTCACGGAAACGGCCCACAAGTGGGGAATCTCCTCATCCAGATGGAGGAGGCAGTGAACAAGATCCCCCCATTTACGCTGGAAGTCTGTGATGCCATGACCGAAGGGAGCATGGGCTTTATGCTAGAGCAGGCCATCATCAATGAGCTCAGGAAAAACTCCGTGGATAAAGAGGTCGCCACTCTTATTACTCAAGTCATCGTAGACAGGGAGGATCCCGCCTTTAGCCATCCGACTAAGCCCGTCGGTCCTTTTTACTCCCAATACAGAGCACAGATGCTCATGCGCGAAAAGAAATGGACGATGTCCGAAGATGCCGGGCGTGGATTCCGAAAAGTGGTCCCCTCGCCCAAACCTATCGATATCGTCCCGAAAAGAGTGCTTCACGACCTGGTGCATTCGGGAAAGATCGTCATCGCAGCGGGCGGGGGAGGCATTCCTGTCATCATCAACGGCAGGGGCCTATTCCAGGGAGTGGAGGCTGTTATCGACAAAGACTATGCATCCAGCCTGATCGCCAGGGAGATCAAGGCAGATCTGTTCGTCATTTTGACCGATGTGTCCCGGGTGAGCTTGAATTTCGGACAGCCGGATGAGACGCCCATCCCGGTGATGACCATTGAAGAAGCCAAAAATCATCATGCCGGAGGGCAATTTCCGCCAGGATCCATGGGCCCCAAAATAAAGGCAGCTATCGAGTACATCCAGGGGGGAGGAAGAGAGGTCCTCATCACATCCGCAAGCCATCTGAAAGCAGCCTTGATAAATCGCTCAGGAACAAAGATAATATCTACACATTAGGAGAAAACGAATTTGGACGATTTCTTGACCATTCACGACATCAGCGTGTATGAGTTCAGTGAGATTCTGGACCTTGCGGAGAAAGTCAAGGACAAGCCGCAGGCCTTCCAGAACAAACTCGCCCATAGGGTCTTGGCCATGATCTTCGAAAAACCCTCGCTCCGCACCCGAATGACCTTTGAAGTGGGGATGCTCCAGTTGGGTGGAGAAGCCATCTACCTGAGCCCATCGGATATTCAGATGGGATCACGGGAATCCGCTTTCGATGTGGGGAAAAACCTGGAACGCTGGGTGGATGGGATCATGATCAGAACTTTTGGCCACGCCATTGCTGTTGATCTCGCAGAGGCCAGCCGCATCCCTGTCATCAATGCTCTAACTGACCTCCTCCACCCCTGCCAGGCGATGGCTGATTTTTTCACTCTAAGAGAAAAAAAGGGCGCTCTGGCCGGACTCAAACTGGCCTACGTGGGAGACGGCAACAACGTATGTCACAGTCTCCTCCTGGCAGCGGCAAAAGCAGGAAGCCAGATAACCGTTGCCACGCCATCAGGATATGAGCCAGACCCAAAGATCCTCAAGCTAGCAGAACAGGATGGTAAAGATACGGGATTTACCTATCGTCTGACGGTAGATCCCATGGAAGCTGTGACAGACGTCGAAGCGGTTTACACGGATGTCTGGGCCTCTATGGGACAGGAGACCGAGAAGGACGAAAGGCAAAGGACTTTCATGCCCTATCAGGTCAACAGCGCACTCATGGCATCGGCAAAACCCGACGCTATCTTTATGCATTGTCTTCCTGCCCACAGAGGAAAAGAAGTCACCGATGAGGTGATCGATTCAGCCCAATCCGTCGTGTATGATCAGGCAGAAAACAGGCTACATGCCCAAAAAGCAATCCTGCTCATGCTCTTAGAAAACACGAGAAAAAATGGATAAAGAAAACGAAAACACAAAGATCTTAGCATCTGACCTCGAATTTTTCGAGGAAGACCTCGCAAAAACTAATACGCCCTATGGATTGCAAGAACTCGTTAAAAAGATCGCGATCAAAAAAACATCCAGCCAGCTTTCCCATGAGGTCAAAGTGTATGATCCCTATTGTCTATACGAAGTTGGGGACCTCCTCTATAAAGAATATAACGAGCCTCTGATCGTCAGCAGCAAAGGGGCAGAGCCTTTTGAAGGGACTGTTGTCCTCAAGGTCATCAATAAAACTCCCTATGAAAGCTTTAACTGCGAAATGCTGGAGGTTGATTATACGGGCGGTGGAACGTTCAGAAAACACATCGATTACATGAAAAAGACCCAGACAAAGGTTCTTCTCCCCAGCAACATTGATGGTTTGGCCAAAACGCCTCGAATCCTGAAAAGAGACGAGGACCCAAGGCTGGATGAGCTGCCGATGACAGAAAAGGACCTGAAAAAGCTGGAGAAAAACCTCGAGGCAGCTCTAGCCAAGTCAGACAAATTCTTTACCTGGAATAAGCTCTGGCATCTGACTGCTAAAAAGATCCTCATAACGGATAAGAAAATCAAAGAATTGGAAAAATACTTCCGTGAGACGAAGCAGTCAGCCGCGACGGCCGAATTGGTCAAACATCTCTTTGGTCTGGATGATTCCAGTGAGCTTTTTGACTTGCACTGCCTCAGTCTCAACCACGTGTTGGATCAAAAATACAAAAAGAATATCCTGTTTGTATCTCCAGAGGGTAAAGGCAAATGGCTCCCAAAAGAGATCCTCGATTCCTTTCTCAAGAATCTCCCTCTATCACCACGACGCGCAAATCTCCCCAATTTCGAGGATGACCACGGGTTTAAATCCTCGCAAGCCCAAAAGCTCCCTATTAAGGTGTATTTAACCTGGAGGGAGATCCTTTCGGGCGGCATAAAGGTACCAAAGGGACTCACCCGGGAGTTGTCTAGCGCCAGAGAATATATTTTTACGGAAGCGGAAACAGAGAAGGATTATACCGTCTATTTTTATCCTTCCTCTGGGATCTTTCTCGGTCTGAAAGAATTTTATGAGGAAAACAACGCCCCCCAAGGCGCAAGCCTGACGCTTGAGAGGACCGAGGATGGACACTTTAAATTCCGGTTTAAAAAATCGAAAAGAAAATTGACAGTGAATCAGGTCAGCTATGATCCGAAGGAAGACAAATTTGTTACAGACAACAAAGAGACTGCCACGCATTGCCTTCCGCACAAGATCATACACCTCGAAACCGACACTTTGCTTAAGCTTTTTACTCTCTACGAGCAAAGGGACAAAATGGATCTTCGTGAGTTGCTTATCCTCATCTTTAAAAACTTTGGTCTTGAGGGCGAGGCCCTGTCTTTGCATCATTTGAGAGCGTTTCACTTGGCTGACGTTCTTAAACACACCTCACAGGAAGATGTGGAAAAGACGCTGGCCCTATCTCCAGAATTCGTTCAATCCGAGAAAAATGCCGGGATCTATATGTACACAGAGAAAGTTAAAGCCGCGGAAAAAGTGCTTTCCGAAGAGGCTGATGCAATCCCCCTTGGAGAGGAGACAGAACTAGATGTGGAAGAGCTTTCCGCTGAGGATCTCCCAGAAATCGGCACTGTCGGAGAGGTCGAAGCTTTTTTCGAACTCCAAGAAGTAGAGGAAGCCGAGGAACCTGTAGAAGTCAAGCCAGAAGTGGAAGGTCCTGTCCCCCCACCGCCGCCAAAGGTTCCTCCGATGGAAGAGCCCCAGCTGGAACTGGCTGAGAAAGCCAAAAAGGAAAAAGCTTCCAAGAAAAAACGACAACGGCTGATGGAGGAGACCGAGAGAGTTCCCAAGAGGAAAAAGGGAGAGAAAAAATTCATCGAAGAGCGTATCGAACTGGAAGAATCCGAAATGGAAGCTCTTTTTGCCATAAAGGCGGATATCAAAGCCAAACCGAAGCGAGCTGAAGCTGCCCCGGATAAAGAGGCGCTAGCAAAAGAGAAGAAAGAAGAATTCAAACTTGTCCCATCTGAAGAGCCCATGGTCGGGATCTTCGGAGACATGCTAAAATCCGCCCTCGAAAAAAAGAAAGATCCTAAAGCCTCTGAGGAAAAAGAAGAAAAGACGACAAAACCGGAAGCAAAGAAATCCACCAAAAAACCCGTAAAGAAAACTGAAAAGAAAAAATAAGAATGGGACTTTCCCCTTCTGCGTGACGCCGTAGATCAGTAGAACAATTTCTCTAACGGCGATACAGATCGTTCCTGCCCCTGAGGAGTCGCGAAACTCAAGCGTCACGAACTGCAGAATCATAGGAGCACGAGTTCTCTTATGGGTGAGTGGACAAACACAGCGGATGTGGTGATTATCGGGGGGGGTATAGTCGGGACTAGCACAGCCTTCCACCTAGCAAAACAAGGACAGAAAAACATTGTGTTGTGTGAAAGAGACCTCCTTGCCCAGGCCTCAACTGGATTGTGCGTGGGCGGTATTCGCCAGCAGTTCTCCCATCCCGCTAATATTCTCCTCTCCCAGGAAGTGGTCCGTTTGTTCGAACGATTTGAAGAGGAATTCGGCGTGGATATTCATTTCCGACAGGCCGGATATATCTTCCTGGCCCGAGATTCGGACACTTGGGATGATGTCAAAAAAAGTGTCCAGGTCCAGCACAAATACAGCGTTCCCGTGGAGCTGCTTTCTCCGGAAGAGATCAAGTCACGATGGAGCTACTTAGAGGTTAAGGATCTAAAAGGAGGCACGTTCTGTCCGGAAGACGGCTATGCAGATCCCTACCTTGTCGCCATGGCTTTCGCCAATGCCGCCAGAAAATTGGGTGTTAAGATAAGGGAGCAAACCCATGTCACGGCTATTTCTGTCGAACAAAACCGGATTCGAGGAATTATTACAACACAAGGTTCGATCTCTACTCCGCTCATCGTCAACACCGCGGGGGCTTGGGGAGGCGAAGTTGCAAGTTTGGCTGGTCTAAATATTCCTGTGCATCCCTACCGGCGCCAGGTCTTTGCAACAAAAGCATTTGAGCTCATCCCGAGGCCCGTTCCCATGGTTATCGACCTGAACAACCTATTTTACTTCCGCGGGGAAGATCCATGCGTCATTTTGGGCATGAGTGACCGCGAAGAGGCCCCCAGTTTCAACACACATGTGGACAGAGCCTTCCTGGAACGCGTGATCGACGCTGCGGTCTACCGGGCCCCTGTGTTGGAAAAAGCCGAGATCCTGAGGGGCTGGGGCGGCTTGTATGCCATCACCCCTGATGAGAATCCCATCGTCGGAGCTATTCCGGAGATCGAAGGATTTTTTTGTGCCGTCGGTTTTTCCGGACACGGCTTCCAGCATGGTCCAGCTGTTGGCCGGATCCTTGCGGAGCTCATCTGCAAGGAGAAAACCGATTTTGATCTGACGCCGTTCGCACACGACAGGTTCGGAAAGATCAGAGGGAAAAGCGAGAAAAGAGCCATTTAGCTCGGGATGATGATTGTCCTGGATTATGCAATCGAAAATAGGTATCCTGGATAAACAGGGAGGCTGAGCATGAAACTGAAGATCCTGACAAAAAAAGATATCCAGAATGCCGTGACCATGGCGCAAGCGATACATGCCGTCAAGCAAGCCTACATCCAGCTTTCTCAGGGAACAGCTGTGGCTCCGTTACGGACACAGGTTCCCGTGGAGGACAGGGAAGGAGTTGTCCTGTTCATGCCGGCCTTTTTGCCGCAATCAAGTTCTCTAGGAGCGAAGATCGTTTCTGTTTTTCCGCAAAATCTCCGATTGGGGCTTTCCACCGTACACGCTGTCGTCGTCCTCATGGATGCAGAAACGGGATGCCCCACAGCTTTATTAGACGGAACTTACCTGACCGCGCTTCGCACTGGAGCAGCTTCTGGAGTCGCAACAGACCTTTTGGCGCGACACGACTCAAGGGTAGTTGCTATCTTTGGCGCTGGCGTTCAAGGACGCACACAGTTGGAAGCGGTGTGTACCGTGAGAGCCATCACTAAGGTGTGGATCTATGACCCGAGCCCAGATGCGGCCAAAGCTTATGCTTCCGAGATGCAACAACGGGGAGACCCCATCCCCCAGGATATCTCTGTCGCACAAACACCCGCCGAAGCCCTCGAAGAAGCGGACATCGTCTGTACGGCAACAACATCTATGGAACCCGTTTTTGCAGATGAAGACCTATGCCCCGGTGTCCATATCAACGGCATCGGGTCATACACCCCAGAAATGCAGGAAGTCCCAGGCCAGACAGTTGTACGGTCAAGAGTCGTTGTCGATTCTCTATCTGCCAGCCTCGCTGAGGCAGGAGATCTGATCATTCCTCTACAGAACAAGACGTTGGAAGAGAGCGACATCCACGGAGAGATCGGGCAGATTGCAGCAGATGAAATCCCAGGACGCGAGTCGGATTCTGAGGTGACTTTTTTCAAATCTGTCGGGCTCGCCGTTCAAGATGTTGCAACTGCCTCATTAGTGCTCGAAAGAGCGAAAGAACTCAACCTGGGCATGAACATCGATCTATAGTTTCCCATTTTATGAGGGAGAGGAACCGTGACAAGGAGGAGGCCACAGATGAAGATCGACTGGAACCCCCCGAAAGACTGGATCCGGATTAAAACCATTGACGCCCATGCCGAGGGAGAGCCCCTGCGGATCATAACAGAGGGATTCCCACGGCTTCTTCCTGCGTTAAACCCTCTGAAAATTTCTGCACTAAAGTTGACAATTTTTGATGAAAATCAACAATTTTTGTCCCAAAAAAACACTTTTGCGTCGCCGCCTGTTTTGCAACCCCATTATTATCAACAACATATAATTTGGCATGCAACTTGCTTAGAATCAAAGAGGAAGAGAAAAATAACAAAAAGCCAAGGTTAAAAGCGGATGAAACTCAAAAAAATCTTAAAAAAGAACTTCAGGATGATCGGGATCTTCGGTGTTATTGCATCATGGATCACGATCGGTTCTGTATGGTCAGGGTTTGGGACAATAGCCTTTATCGGCTACTTTGTCACAGGAGGCTTGTTCGGCCTAAGCATCGTTGCAGAAAGAATATGAAAAAGATTCGGAGTCCGTTGTTCGGAGTTCGTAGAGACCATCAAGGCAAAACACCCCTATGCCTGAATCAAAGCTTTTAATCCCTTCATTCATCTACGAACTCCGATCTCCGATCTTAAGCTGGCCACCCAAGTCAACACGCCATAACTCGTAATCGTTCTTTTTGGTATCTCCCTTACTTTTCACGGTCAGCTCTGTTTATCTACATCTCTGATGATCTCACGTGTCGGGCCTCTTCTCCGTGTCACGCCCATCTGATCGAGCAGCTCAAGGAGGGGAATGGCATATTTTCGGGTTAGCCCTGTCATCTCTTTAAAATCAGAAACGCTGAGCTCCTTTTTCTCCGAACTGCGGACCTCTTGGATGACTTCATCCAGCCATCTGGCATGGAGTAAAAATCCATCCTTGCCGAGAACGATCTTGCGCCGTTCGACAAGAAAGGACAACATCCTGTTGAGCTTCTTTTTTGAGAGACCAAAACGCTTCTGCATCTCACCAAGAGACACCGAACGACGCGCCCCATCAAGATACATCGTTTCCATGTCTTTAAGAAGCTTCTCCTCTTCAGGAGATGGCAGAGGATAGAAATCCCTAAGAGCCACGCTGTTCTCGTTTTCGCTGATCTGGCCTGCCCGACTGAGGTGTTTCAATACTAGCGCCAATACCCTCAAAGGCAATCCAAACCTTTTCTGGATCTTTTCCGGCGCAACGCCGAAGTCTTCGGGATATTTCTCATGGAACTCGGAAAGATAGGCGAGAACTCTCTTGCAGAGAAAATCAAAGCTGTCTTGTGAAAGAAGGAATAGGGGCGAAAAGGAAAGGATCCGGATCTTCCCTTCTCCTTCCAACTCCCTGCTGAGTTTAAGGAGCATATCTTTGGTCACGGAGGAGAATTCGGCCAGATCAATCTCTGTGAATCCCTTGACACCGTGTGACCTCGTTTTGGCCGACAACATCTCTTTCTCATCGCCCGAAAGTCCCCTAAGCAGCTCCAGCCTTCTCTTTATTTCCTTCTGTTTTATCTCTCCATCGAAGGGAAGAAGAACTCTTCCCTTAAAAAGAACGGACCCGTTCTTGCGGTCCAAAATCTTAAAGGAGTCATTCCAAGCCAAGGACAGAGGCTGGCCGGCGTGAATGCGGACAAAAGACTGATCCGGGAGGCCCCCTCCTCCTTCCTCATTATAACGATAAACGGAAACAGATGTTTCCCATCCCTTGATGACCAAAAATCCCTTGATGGGACTTTGCAAAGGGGAGGGCCAGGAATCCACGACTGCGTCAAAATCAGAGAATTCCATCAGTTGAGCATTATTTACCATAACACACTATCGAATAACAAATCCTTCACTCCTAAGAATACAGAATCCGGGAGCCAGAATCCAGGACAAACTCCTCATCGTTTCATGATTGTTTACCACTCATGATATTTGCGATTTATGGGAGAGACAGGATAATCCTCCTGTAAAAAGGATCCACAGAGGCAAGAACCACTCTGATCCTTTTCCCCAGTGTGAATGTATGGCCCGTGCGGCTTCCCACCAGGGTCCTCTCCTCCCGTTTATAAAAATAGTCTCCGGCGAGGTCGGCAAAAGGGACCATCCCGGTTACAAAAAAGTCCTTTAGCTCCACAACCAGACCCGCCCGCGAGATATTGATAATGATCCCGTCAAACTCATCTCCGAGCCTGGTCTTCATGTAGCGGTATATACGCCAATCCACCAGCTCTCGTTCCGCCTCGTCAGCTTTTCTCTCCCGCTCAGAACAGTGCAGAGAAATAGAATCCAGAGGAGAACGTTTTAACCTCTCCCCCAGGAGGACCGTCTTCAGGATCCGGTGTATCACCAGGTCAGGATATCTGCGAATCGGTGAAGTAAAGTGTGTGTACTCCCTTTTCGCCAGACCGAAATGGCCCTGGTTCTCGTCTGAATAGAGCGCCAACCTGAGACTCCTGAGCACTTGTGACGCCACAATGTGTTTCTCAGGTGTTTCTTCGGCCTGATCCAGTGCGGATTGCAGATCCTTGGCTCTTAAATTCCTGGAATCGGGGAGGAGAATGCCAAAATGCGACAACATCTCCTTCAGTCTTCTCACATCATCTGCAGCAGGAGGAGGGTGGATGCGAAAGATCGATGGAATCTCTTTCTCGAGGAAAAATGACGCAACAGCTTCATTCGCTGCGACCATAAACTCTTCGATCAGGCGGTGGGCTTCGTTTCTCTCGAAAGGGACGACAGCACGAAGCTTTCCCTCTTCATACACTAACTCGGGCTCCACAAGGTCAAAATCCAGACTCCCGGCATTTCGCCTTTTTTCCCTCAGTACGTGTGCCAGATCGCTCATGAGGTGTAGATCAGGGACAAGGCCTGAGAATCTGTGCTTTTCATCACGATCTCCCTCGAGAATCCGGAAGACTGAATCATAGGTCAATCGCTCCACAGTCCGGATGAGTGATGTGTGGAAAGAAGACCGTAGAACACTGCCCCCGCGATCGATCTCGAGCAAAACAGAGACGGTGAGCTTGTCTTCGTTCGGTCTCAGGCTACAGATGTGGTTAGAGATCTTTTCGGGCAGCATGGGAAGCGTTCGGTCCGGGAAATATACACTCGTGCCTCTACGGAATGCTTCCTCATCCAGGGAAGATCCCTCCCGGATGTAGTGGGAAACATCCGCAATGTGAACTCCCAGAAGATAATTTCCTCTGTCTGTATTCCTGATGCTCACCGCATCATCAAAATCTTGCGCATCAAGGCCATCTATTGTGACAGTCGTCCAATCTCTGTAATCCTTCCTGCCCTCAACATCCTCCGGCTCGATATCCACAGGCATCTGTCGTGTCTCGTCCAGAGCTCTTTCTGAAAAATCAGAAGCCAGGCCAAACCTTTCGATGACAACTTGGGTGTCAACGCCTTCGTCATCTGGGAATCCGAGAATGCCTTTGATGGCGAAGCTATTTCTGTCAACCTTCACGATCTGGCCATCCTGAAGAGCCTGGCTCTCTAGCCCGGTCAACTGGTGCTCCTCCGGGGAGGGAGAACCGAAGGGGATGATAGAGACCTTTCCGTTCTGTTTTCTTACAGCGGCTATCATCGTCTCTAGTGCCCGCTCCAGGATCCTGACAACCCGCCCTTCATTTTTTCCTCTGGCCCCTCTTTCCTTATAGAAAACCTCCACAAGGTCTCCTTGGAGCGCCCCTCCAGAGAAACGGGCAGGGATGAAAATATCCTCGAGCAAGTCATCCTCGGGCCTGGCAAACCCATAGCCCAAGTGGACAGAAATGAGTTTTGCCCTGACGAGGCTCGAGCGATGACGAACAAAATACCTGTTTTTAATCCTGAGGATGGCACCATGATCCTCGAGCTTCTTCAGATTCTTTTCGAGGAGAGGCTTTTCGTCAAGCCCGAGATGAAGGA
>Ga0307380_10001738_pt1 | contig 31586 bp, 29 predicted proteins | sample UN3MG_FD_202239 | JGI IMG/M metagenome (GOLD analysis project Ga0307380, IMG submission 202239) | Soil microbial communities from Risofladan, Vaasa, Finland - UN-3 | ecosystem: Environmental > Terrestrial > Soil > Coastal area > Acid sulfate soil | place: Finland: Risofladan, Vaasa | collected...
TTCCGAAAATATTTTAAAACAATTAAGCGATACATACAAGAAGATCAGAAACACAAGCAGATTTATGCTCAGTAATTTATACGATTTTGATCCTGAAAATGATGCTGTTCCCTATGAATCGATGCCGGAGATCGACAGATATGCTCTGCACACGCTTCAGGAATTAATCGAGAAAACACTGAAAGCCTACGAAAATTTTGAATTTCATGTTATCTACCACAGTCTTTATAATTATTGCACCCTCGATCTTTCAGCTTTTTATCTTGATATTTTAAAGGACAGATTATACACGTTCCAGCCCCAATCCGCGCAAAGAAGAAGCGCCCAGACCGTTCTCCATATTATAATTGATTCTATTGCAAAGCTTATGGCCCCTATTCTTTCCTTTACCGCGGAAGAAATATGGACAAATATGCCGGAGCGGAAAGACAAAGAAACAAGCATTCATCTGACATCCCTGCCGGTTGTAAGCGAGGAACTAAAGGATGAAGAGCTGGCCCGGAAATGGGGGCTCCTGCTTAAAGTTCGCGGCGAGGCGACAAAGGCCCTGGAGCAGGCCAGAACCGCAAAACTTATAGGACATCCCCTTGATGCTCTGGTTACAATATCAGCAAATAAAGACCTATATAATGATCTTTATCCATATACAGAAGACTTAAAATCAATTTTTATTGTTTCACAGGCTTTTCTGGTCAAAGAAGAAATCCTTTCCGGCGCATATGAAAGTAGCGATATCAAAGGGTTGTTGATTCTTATTGAACCTGCGGCCGGTGATAAGTGTGAACGGTGCTGGATGTATGATACTTCTGTCGGGACAAATACAGAGCATCCGACTATCTGCAACCGGTGCGAAGAAAATATTAAAGGATTGGGGTGTTAAGCAACGTGGAAGATAAAACGAAATATATAAAATTCTTCTCCACTGTCGGTATAATTGTAATTCTTGATCTTATATCAAAGGCAATAATATTGACTAAAATGCCGCTTTATCGCTCTATAGAGGTTGTGCCGGGGTTTTTCAGCTTTACTCATATCCAAAATGCAGGCGGCGCTTTCGGGCTCATGGCAAACCAGAGCTTCGAGGTGCGGTATATATTTTTTATTATTGTTTCATCTTTGGTTATGTGTCTGATTTTGTTATTGTATAAAAATACTCCAAACACACATTCATTGCTTGCTGCAGGCTTTGCAATGATATTTGGAGGAGCGGCAGGCAACCTGATCGACAGAATACGATTCGGCAAGGTTGTTGATTTTCTTGATTTCTACATAGGAGACCTTCACTGGCCTGCTTTTAATGTTGCCGACAGCGCAATTACCATTGGAACAGCTATTTTAATATTTCATATTCTCTTTAAGAAAATGCCGGAATAAATAATGCATCCAGTGCTTTTAAAATTAGGGCCTTTTTCCATCCATACTTATGGCTTTTTTATTGCCATGGGTTTTATCGCTGGAATTTTACTTGCAAAAAGGGAGGCAGGGAGATTAGGGGAAGATCCTGAAAGGATAATGGATCTTTCCTTTTACGTTTTGATTGCCGCCATTATCGGCTCACGCCTGTTTTATATTTTTATTAACCCGGAGATATTTCTTTCAGATATTCTGGAAATCTTCAGGATATGGAACGGAGGGCTTGTTTTTTACGGGGGTTTTATCGCGGCGCTGATTGTAGGCCTTATCTACTTGAAGATAAAGAAGATGCCTTTGTGGAGAACAACGGATATAGCTGCTCCTTGTATCGCCCTTGGCCAGTTTTTTGGAAGACTGGGTTGTTTTTTCGCGGGATGCTGCTATGGCAAGGCTTGTAATCTTCCCTGGGCTGTAACATTCACAAATCCTGACACACTGGCGCCTGTTGGCATACCTCTTCATCCCACCCAGCTCTATCATGCAGCAGGTAATCTGATTATATTTTTTATTCTCTGGTTTTTCCGCAAACGCAAGAAGTTTGACGGCCAGCTATTCTGGCTGTATGTTATACTTTATGTGATCACACGTTCTTTTATAGAGATATTTCGGGGCGATTTCAGAGGGGAACCTATTTTCGGAGTCCTGTCTGTTGCCCAGGCAATCGGAATAATAATGGCGCTTGTTGCAATTATTATGATGATAATTCTGAGAAAGCGAGCAGACAAAACTTTGTAGCCTGAAAAAAGAATTTGAGACCTTTGTTTTGTTTATCCTCAATCACTTCGACTTGTAATTTCAATCAGATGGTATCCAAACTGGGTCTGAACCGGCCCATGAACTTTTTCTGTTTCGCAACTAAATACCACTTCATCAAATTCCGGAACCATTTGGCCTGGCGAAAATTCACCTAAAGCCCCACCTTGCTTGCCGGAAGGGCATTTAGAATGTTGCCTGGCCATATCAGCAAAATCAGATCCTTCTTCAATTTGTTTTTTAATTGCTTCACATTTTTCCTGTGTATCAACCAGGATATGACGAGCTTTAGCTGTTGTCATGATTTCCTCCTATATTATTAAAATATTCTTTGTCCATCTTAAGGTCTTTATTCGCTGTTCTCAGGCAACTTCGAGTTGGAGGTGTTTGCCGTTCCGCCTAATTTTTTATTTCTGTTTCCACACAGGGCTTCGTTTCCCCAGGAATGCGCTTATCCCTTCCCTGGCATCTTCCGTAGAGCACAGACGAGCAAAAGCTTCGTTCATATATTCGAAGGCTTTGTAATAATCCAGATCCGCTGCCGCATAGAATGCCTTTTTGGCGATCTGTAACGCCAGAGGGCTCTTTTGCGCCAGGGTCGCAGCCCAGTTACGGGTTTCCTTGTCTAAATCGGCCTCAGGTATGACCCTGTTTATAAGCCCCATACTTAATGCTTCCCTGGCTGTAATCAAATCACCGTAAAATAACAGTTCGAGGGCTCTCTTTCTTCCCACGGACCGGGTGACAGGGATCACCGGCCCAATGCAGTTGAGTCCCACGTTAATGGCGGTCAAACCTATACGTGCGTTTTCACCGGCGGTTGCGAGGTCGGCAGCTGCAACCAGACCGGCTCCGTTTGCCGCAGCGACTCCATGTACTTGAGCAATAACAGGCTTGTTCATACGACTAATGGTAATCAGCGGGTTTTCCATGCACTCTATCCAATCCCGATACTCCATAACACTTTTATTTGAGAAATCACTTATATCGATACCGGCGCAAAATGCCTTGCCCGCTCCTTTCAGGATAATGACTCTTGCCTGGTTTTCTGAGTCAAGTTTCTGAAGAGCCTGATTGAGTTCCTTTGCAAGAGGAATATTGAACGTGTTAAGACTGCTCGGACGATTAAGCGTTATTTCAGCGACAAAATCATCTCCGATTTCAACGATAATATTATCGTAACTCATGGTTATAGCTCCTTTTTTTGATATTAAGTCGGCTATCGTCCCATTATTTTAGCTCATTATACATTGAGCATGCAACAGACTGAATTTTAGCAATATTGTTTTCAAAAAGAAATTGCGCCAAATGCCTGCCATAAGCAGCGGTCGAATAATGCCTCAAAAACCGCAAAAGCTAGCGCATTCCCCGCTGCTTGCGGCGGGGAGCTTCAAGTTTGTTAAGATTTCTCCCTCTGGTCAAAATGACAAATAACGATAGTTTTGCAAAGGTCTTGCCGTCTGATATAGCTTATATGACTTCGTGGCTTTGTTCGGCAATAAAAATCCATCAATTTTTCGAAATTTGACATATTAACAAAAGTATTAGCTAAAGGCAAGGGCGGAATCGTGAGGTTCTGTTCGCATCAGAAACCGTCTGGATATCCGGGTACTGGCCGGCCGATAAAACGCAGCAGCGCATCGAGGGTCGTCAGCGGATGCGGCGGGCAGCCGGGGATATAAAGATCGACGGGCAGCACCGAACCGGCGCCGCCGGTTGCTTCGGGATGGCCGGCATATATCCCGCCACTGATTGCGCAGGTCCCGCAGGCGATGACGATACGGGGCTCCGGCACGGCCGCATAGGTTTTTTCAAGGGCCAGGCGCATGTTGTTCGTTACTGGGCCGGTTACCAGCAGGCCGTCAGCGTGCCGAGGCGAGGCAACGAACCGGATACCAAAACGGCCTATGTCCCAGGCCGGCGTTTCCAGCACGTTAACGTCCGCTTCACAGGCATTGCACCCCCCTGCCGAAACCTGCCTGAGCTTTAAGGAACGGCCAAAAAATTTGCGGGCCCGTTCGGACAGGGCTTCGATACGGGCTTGTGAATCAGCAGAAAGGTTCAGATCCTCCCGCCGTGCGGCCGCCAACTGAGGGTTCCGGCTGAACGAAAGCGCTCCGCAGGAGCAGGTCTCGGCGCATGCCTGGCAGAAGATGCAGCGCCCCATGTCCAGCGTCAGGCGCTCGCCTTCGAGCCGGACGGCCTCGACCGGGCAGGCATCCTGGCAGGAACGACATCCTTTTCGGCATTTACCGCAGAAAACCGGTCGCCCGGCAAACCGGTCAGGCATTTCCGGCAAGGAGCCGGCGGGATACGGCATGGTCCGGTGTTTCTGTTGCCATCTGGCTTTTAAAATACGTAACATAGTTCTGACTTCTCTATAAATCGTGTCCGCAATAGGACAGGTTGAAGCTCTTGTTGCATAGTGGAAAATCCGAAATCTCCTGCCCGCGCATCGCGCAGGCCAGGCCGAACCAGTTGTGAAACGAGGGGTCGATGACTTTATAGAACTCGAAACGTCCCTGGGCGTCCGTTGCGGCCACATGGCAGATTTCCCCCCGCCAACCTTCGGTAAACGCGACGGCCATCCGGTCTGGGCCTGGCGAGTCGCACGCCCCGACCAGGCCGTCTTCAGCCACAGGGGCTGCCAGTTGCCACCGGACAAACGCGATCGAATGCTTCAGTTCCAGCCAGCGGACGTAGGCTCTGGCGAAACAGTCGCCCGTATGATACGTGGCGGTGGGCAGGCTGTCGAACCTGTAAAGGGCATAGGGCAACTGGGTCCGCGCGTCATGGGCCAGCCCGCAAGCCCTTGCTGCCACGCCCACCAGCCCGATTTGCCGTGCCAGATCCGCCGTCAGCGTTCCTGTCCCTTCCAGGCGCGACAAAACCGAAGGCGCGCTGAACATCAGTGGCACAGCAGAGTCGAGATCTTTTTCCACGGCATCGAGGCGTTCCGACAACAGGCGGCGCCGGTCAGCGCTAAGGCCGAAACGAACGCCGCTTGGCGTCAGCAGCCCACGGCCGAAACGATTGCCGCAGATCAGCGCGGTCATATTCAAAACATCTCCCCGGATTCGGCCGCAATAATTCAGCGTGGGCAGGAAACCAACATCGCCGGCCATCGCTCCCAGATCCCCGATATGGTTGGCCATCCGCTCTAGTTCGGCGGCAATGGCTCGGATCGCCTCGGCGCCGAGCGGCACCGTTGTCGCACACAGGGCCTCCATTACAGAGCAGTAAGCCGCAGCATGGCCCACGGTGCTGTCGCCGGCAATGGTTTCCATGTAATGCATAGTGCGTTGGCAGGGTCCTCCGACAAGGGCCCGTTCGATCCCGCGGTGCTGGTAGCCGAGTGAAATTTCCAGGTGATAAACGGTTTCGCCGTGGCACTGAAAACGAAAATGCCCCGGCTCGATAACGCCGGCGTGTACCGGCCCAACGGCAACCTCGTGGACCTCTTCGCCTATCATGGTGAAAAAATCGGTAACGCCCACCGTCGGCGCAGCGGCGCCGCGGGGCGACGGCTGGAAGCGGATCGGCTTGAGCCAGGGGTGTCCTTGCGGCCGTACCCCCCACTGCTCGAAGATTTCCCGTTCGAACCAGTGGGCTGAGGGGCAGTCCGGTGTCAGTGACGGGTAGATAGCATCGACTTCGGTGGCGACAATCCCCGCCTGTTCGCGTGCCGGCAGGCACAGGACAGCATAGAGCCTTAAACGACCGTGATGCGGCGCTGCGAAGAGCGCCGAAAGGCGGCCGCCTCTGGCAACCTGCTCGATCACCTCGCAGCGAAACCGATCAATGCCGACGAGCGGCACTGCCGCAGTCAAGACGGTTTCACCGTTATATAGAAAGGGCATGTTCAGGGCCATCAGAAACCCCCTCCAAGGGTCGCGGCGGCGGCCTTGACCAACCTCCATAATGGTAGGGGCATCCACAACCCCAGCACAAGCACTCCTACCAGCAGGGTCGCCGGCACGGCCACGGAGAGCACGGATTCGGCATAAGGCTTCGACTGAATGGGCAGGGTATCCGGGCGGCCATAGGCCATTCGCATTCCGGCCCAGGCGATGGCTGCAAAGGCGACGAACAGCGCCGCCAGATAACAGCCGGCCACGGCCCAGCGGCCGCCGGCGAGCGCGCCTTTGAGGATCATCAGCTCGCTGATGAACAATCCAAAGGGCGGCGATCCGGTAATAGATAGAATCCCTGCCAGCCACAGCACGCCGCTGACCCGCAGGATGCCGAGCAGCCCACGGGCGTCGTTGACATTCTTGCTGCGGTAAACTGCCAGAATATTGCCGGCCACCAAAAATAACGCGGCTTTTGTCAGAGAATGGTTCAGCACATGTAGCATGGCGCCGGCTGCGGCCGTTCCGCCTAAGCCGATGCCTACCGCAAGAATTCCCATATGTTCGACACTGGAATAGGCCAGCATGCGTTTATAATCGGTTAGGGAAATCAGTAGCATCGCCGCCCATCCCATGGAAACCAGGCCGAACAGGATCAGCATGTTGCGTCCGAAATCGCCCATGCCGGCGGCGACCAGCACGGTCTGCATGCGCAGAATAGCCAGGAAAGCGCAGTTGAGAAGAGCCCCGGACAACAGTGCCGACACAAGGGACGGCGATTCGCTGTGGGCATCCGGTAGCCAGGTATGCATCGGGGCCAGACCCATCTTGGTGCCATAGCCTACCAGAATCAGCATAAATGCGGCCTTAAGCCAGGTTGGTGAAAGACCGGCGGCGTTTTTGACAAGCTCCGGCAGCAGCAAGCTGTGCTCCTGACCGGGTCCGGCAGTGGTTGCGACGGCCAGAAAGAAATTGCCGAGCAGTGCCAGCGCGATCCCCACCGAACAGATCAGCAGATATTTCCAGGCTGCTTCCAGGCTGCGATGGTGCCGGTGATAATAGATCAACGGCGCACTGGTAAGTGTGGTGGCCTCTACAGCCACCCAGAGGATACCCATGTGGTTGGAAACGATCACCGCGGTCATGGCGGCCAGAAACAGCAGCAGGCAGCCGATAAAAATCCCTTCGGGGCGATTGCCGAATTGAAAGCCTTCCAGGTAATCGCGAATCGGGGCCTTTGGCGAGCGCTTGAGGTAGTCGATCGCATAGAGGGAGGCTGCCAAAAACAGTCCGCTGCAAATGCTCAGAAATAAAAGAGACATCGCGTCCACCGTCAACCAGCCGGTTGCGGCGTTAAACGGCAGCGGAATTTGCCAGGCCGCCAGCACGAGGGCGAAATGGGCCAGTGCGGCGGTGACCAGCAGCGTGCGGCGCAGTCGGTCGGAAGCCAGGGGGAAGGCCAATATGCCGCAGACTGCCGGAATCAGAATCAATGCCCAGATCATGACTTCAATCCTTTAGATCCGATAACCGGTTCGTATCGATATGATCGAATTCCCGGTTGATATGACAAACCATGATGCCCATGATGAAAACGGCCGCAAAAACATCCAGCAGCACTCCGGCTTGGACGAGCCACGGTTCGTGTATCGCAAAGGTGACGCCAAACAGGTAGATGCCGTTTTCCATGGTTATAAAGCCCAGTACCTGGGTGATGGCCTTACGGCGGGCAACGATAAGAAAGAGCCCGGTCAACATCGTGAACAACGTCCCTGAAACCAGCCAATGCGTTCCAGCGGCAGAGGGCACCTGCAGTGACCGTGCCGCCATGAGACTGAGCACGAACATTCCGGTGCCGATCAGAACCGAAAGGGTGTAGCCTACCAAAGGATCGATTTCCCGCACCACGCCGGTCTCGCGCATAGCCCTGTGGACCATGGCGGGAAGGACGCCGGCTTTGAGGGCCGTGGCTGCCGCCACAAGGGCTACCGTCCAGAAACCAGGCTTCGGTTGCGACAGGAGCGCTAAGGCGCCGATCACCAGCGCCTGGATGGCTACCGTTTGCACGCAGGCACCAAGTCGGCTCACGCCCATCAGCCTGAGATTCAACAGGATCATCAGAATTACCAGAAACTCACCTAACGCTTGCATCATATTCACCCTACCGCCATTATGAAGGCCAAAAGGGAAAGTACGCCGGCTGCCACGATCAACTGGGGTACGCGGACCAGCCGCAGCCGGGCCATCATTGATTCGATGCATCCGACAACTACCCCAAGAATCAGCATTGCTCCCAGACCAAGCGCCAGATTCAGGGCGGGAACCGTCGTTCGCAGGGGCAGTGCAATGGAAACCAGCAGGGCGCTCAGTACCCAGAACTTGATGGCGGTCGCATACTCGATCAGCGCCAGGTCCACGCCACCGGTATCCAGTATCATGACTTCGTGGATCATCGTCAGTTCCAGATGGGTATTGGGGTCATCAAAGGGAATGCGGGCATTTTCAGCCAGCAAAACCACCAACAGTGCGCCCGATGCCAGCAGCACGGTGGCACCGCCTTCCCAGGCCAACCCTCCGGCCCAGACTTGGCTGCTGAGTGTACTCAGTGAAACAGCATGAACTTTGGCGGCGACGGCGGCCAACCCTGTCAGCAGTGCCACTTCTGTCAGAGCTGAAAACTGTACTTCCCGACTGGCCCCCATCCCTTCAAAGGCTGAGCCGGTATCCAGGGCGGCTGCAACGGTAAAAAAACGCATCAACCCCAAGGTGTATGCCAGAAGCAGAAGGTCGCCAGGGAAAGCCGAAAGGGCGGGAATATTACCCAGGGGCACCAGCACCAGCGCCGTCAACGCGGCCGCCAGTCCTACCACTGGACCGGCGCGGAAAACCCACGATGTGGTCCGGCTGTATACCGCTCCCTTGCGAAGCAGCTTGAACAGGTCATAATAGGGCTGCAGCAGCGGCGGGCCGCTTCGACCGCCGAAGAAGGCCTTGACCCGGTTGATCAGGGATAGCAGCAGCGGGCTTGCCGTCAACGCCAGCAAAACATGAAATAGGGCATAGGTATGTGTCATGGCTCGGTCCTCACCACAGGTTCCAGATCAGCAGCAGCAGGACGGTTACAAGGATATACAGAATATACAGATGCGTCTGTCCCTGCTGAACCCGGCGAAAACCGTCGGCCACCTTAACGATTCCCCGGATTGCCGGCACGTAAACCTCCTGGACAAACAAATCCGGTGTCTGGTTGTGCAGTCCGGCAGCGGTGGGGAAAAGGCCCTGCGGCTTCTGAACGTCGCAGCGCGTTCGCAAAACCGTCTGGAACATTCCAATCAGGGGTTGGGCATAGGAAGAGGCTGTATACTGCATGCGCGCTGTCGGGGCTGCATAGCCGCAGTCCCAGGTAACGGCTGTGCGGACCGTGCGGTATCGCAGCAGCATCGAGCGCAGTCCGGCAAGTAGCGCTGTTAGCCCTATCAGAACCAGCGCCGCTAAGCTGATCCAGGTCATTAGGTCCTGCAGCCTTTTCATCAGGACGGTATTTACCGCAGCAGGCGCCAGTTGGGCTACCGCAGGCATCATCAGCCGGACCATTACCGGTGCGGTCAGGCCGATAAAGACGCACAGGGCCGCCAGTGTCACCATAGGCCAGCACATGGACAGCGGCGCTTCGTGGACCCCGACCGCGTCGCGGCTGCGTGGTTCTCCCAGAAAGACCGCTCCGAATGCCTTGGTGAAACAGGCTGCCGCCAGACCGCCGATAAGGGCCAAACTGCCGATGACAACGATTCCGCCCCAGACCTGGGTCCCTGTGGCCACGCTGCTGAAAGCGGCGGAATAAACAAGAAACTCGCTGACAAACCCGTTAAGTGGCGGCAGGGCGCAAATCGCCGCTGCCCCCACCAAAAAGACGGCGCCGGTCACCGGCATGGATTTTATCAGACCGCCCATGCGATCTATCGCCCGGGTCCCTGTGGCGTGCAGGACGGACCCGGCACCCAGAAAGAGCAGACTTTTGAAAATGCCGTGATTGACCACGTGCAGCAGTGCGCCGCAAAAACCCATCGCCGCCATGACAGGGTTAGCGGAAACATTCCCCAGGATGCCGATTCCCAGGCCCAAGGCAATAATGCCGATATTTTCTACGCTGTGGTAGGCCAGCAGCCGTTTTAAGTCATGCTGTGCCAGCGCAAAAAGAACGCCGGTAACACCGGACACCGCTCCGATCACGATCAGCGCCCAGCCCCACCAGGCGTCGGGCGCCTTGATAAACGTCATCACCCGCAGCAGACCGTAAATACCGGTTTTGATCATAACGCCGCTCATCAGGGCCGAAACATGCGAAGGAGCCGCCGGATGCGCTTCGGGTAGCCATACGTGCAGGGGTACGAAGCCGGCCTTGGTTCCAAAGCCGATCAAGGCCATTGCAAAGACTATTGATGCCAATAAGCCCGACGCAGACAAGGCGGAAAAATCCAGGCTGACGCCGGCGCCCAGCAACAGAAACATGACTAGTAAAAATGCCGTCCCCAGATGGGTGGCCACCAGATAGGTCCAACCGGCCCGCATCACCTCATCCTTTTCATGGTCGAACATGACCAGAAAAAATGAGGCCAGGGACATGGCCTCCCAGGCCACCAGAAACAGAAAGCCGTCCCGGGCGACCACCACCAACAGCATGGCGGCCAGGAGCAGATTGTACCAGCACCAGCTCATCGCGACCTTTTCATTGCCGAGATCGTTTGCCAGATAACCGCGGCCATAAGCCGCCGCCAGCACGCCGACTACTGCAATTAGGGACACGAAAAGCGCCGACAGGGGATCGAGACCGATGTGCAGCGATCCCATTGGTACCTGCCAGGGAGCCGCAATGTCAACTGTCGCTCCGGCGATCAGGCTGCGCAGTCCGGCGAAAGCCGCAATAGCCGCACCGGATATTGCGCTCCATGGGCCGATCCACTGCGTCCGGGTGCAGCGCAGAGCAGCCGCGGCTATTGCCCCTGCGAGCAAAATAAAAAAAGATAACAGCAAGGCCGTCATGACGGGTTTCCTCTATCCGTTGGATTCTGGACCGTAACCGTTTTGTCGATGACTTCGGCTTGCTGTAAAATTTCCTCACGCGGTGCCTTGCGGGCGATCGCAGCTTTGAAATCGGGCTGCCGCATGGCAAAAGAGAGCCGGGACAGCAACTGCAGATGGCCGTGAATGGTGGCGCTGACAATGGTAAAAAGGGTATGTACTGGCCGACCGTCGAGGGCGTCGAATTCAACCGGCTGTTCCAGGAAGCTCAGCGACAGGATCGGTCGGGGAACATGTATGACGATCGGATTGCGGACGTGCGGGATGGCCACTCCATCGCCGATTCCAGTGGAACACAGGGACTCGCGCGCCAGGAGCACTTCCAGTAGAAAATCCCGGTCCACTTCAGCTGGCAGCGACATGATTCTGACCACTTCAGCCAATACCGTTGCCTTGTCCCCGCCTGGAACCTGGTAAAAAACCCCGCCCGCCCGCAGCGCTTCCGCCGTTTCCGGAAATTCGCCAGGGTCGTCAGGCGCTTTTTCCAGGATATCGGGAGCCAGGGGCAGCCGCTTTGCCATGGCCCAATCGAGCAGTTCAATACGGTTGAACCGGTACTGATCGTTGATGCGATGGGCAGGCAGGTTGCGTTTGGCAATCCATTGATAAACGGTCTTTTCCGAAACATTCAGAAGTGCCGAGACATCACGAACGACAAGTTTCATTATATCTTTCCCCGCAGTCTTTGGAAGACCATAAGACGCTCCTTGGATTAAATAAACTTTGCTCTCTACACCTGGCCCTATAGGCTGTCAAGATGATTTTATTATGCGGTTTCCCAGAGTGCTATGGGATCAGGTTCCATATAATCATGATAATTTAAATAAAATGTGGAAAAAATTACAACTTTGTTATAAGTACATGTTAACGTAGTTTTTCACAACCATTGAACATTAAAACTGTTTCTACCAGACCAACGTCAATTGCCTCATCTTTAATAAGGTGTCTCAAATTTTAGCAAAGTAACAAATAGAGGAATCCACCAGGATGCAACCATGAAACCGAGTGTAAGAATAGCTACAGCCCGGACCCCGGACGGAGGCGAGATGGTGCTTTATCAGCATGACCGTGATTTCTTGATCAAGATCAACGGTCAGGATTTGATGCACAGTCGCCAACACGAGTCAGAAATAGAGCTGGCGCGGCTGGGTTGTGCGCATCTGGCTGGTCGCAAGGCGCCCAGAATACTCATTGGCGGCTTGGGTATGGGCTATACCTTGCGTCAGGCTCTCGATATGCTTAGCTCCCACGCCCAAGTGGTGGTGTGTGAACTGTTGGGTGCTGTAGTTGAATGGAATCGTGAGTTTTTCGGGGAACTCAACGGCCAGCCGCTGGGGGACGAACGAGTTAATCTCAAGACGGGTGATATAGTCGAGCTTATCTCACGTTCCAGGGGCAGATTCGATGCGATCCTGCTGGATATCGATAATGGTCCCAGCGCGATAACCGATTCATCGAACCGCCGTCTGTACGATCGTGAAGGAATTCGGGCCTGTCGCCGCGCGCTGCGCGAACAGGGGTGTCTGGCTGTGTGGTCGGCTAAGCCGAGCAAGAAATTCGAGCAGCTCTTGATGAGTTGCAGCTTTCATGTGCGCCGTTTCCAGGTTTCTGCCTATAATGGAAGTAAATCGCAGTCACGTTTTGTATGGGTCGCTTCGGAGGACAAGATTATCCTGCCCCACGGTGGCGGTGAGCCGCGCCTGCCGCTCAGGAACGGGTCAAAGGGAAGTCGCAGACCGTACCAATCGCGAATATGACGCTCGCTACTCGCAATCCTGGAATTTGGGAGTTCATGCTTTCATTACATCCTTAACTCCGATCTCAAACGCTTTTCCAATAAATTTTCCAATACTATGATATTGCCGGACTTCAGGGCTGAAGACAAAGGGACGAATTTTTTCAATATCCGGCTTACCATCATCACTCAACATATTTTCATCTATTTTGACATCTAAAATCTCACCCACAAACTGGGTGTGTATGCCGATTTCGTAGTGATGAATTACCTTGCATTCTAAATTCATTGGGAATTCCCCCACGTACGGTGCATCAACCAGTTCGGATTTTACCGGCGTAAGGCCGGTTTCTTTGAATTTATTAACGTTTCGGCCGGATGCTGTGCCAAAATAATCAGCCTGTTGAACATATCGGACAGACGGGACACTAAGGGTATAAGCCCGTTTCTTCATAATATTGCCATAGGTATAAGTGGCCTTGCGAATGGAAATGGTCACACAAGGGGGTTTAGAACAACAAATACCGCCCCAGGCAATGGTCATAACGTTGGGGTTACCGTCAGTATCGTATGACCCCACGCACCAGACCGGCGTTGGGAAGATTAGTGTTTTGGTACCAAATGATTTTTTCATGTGTCTCAGTCCTCTATAACGGGCACGAAGTGGCTGGTTATACAAGAAATTTTTCAGCTCCACGATTTGTGTACGCCCAGTGCGATCCAGCAAACCCTCAGCTACCCGATTATACCGCTTCCGTGCTTGATTTAAGGTTACCGGACAACATTGGGATTTATTTCTTCTTTTCTTTTTTTAATTTTCGTTTTTCCTTTGGATTAAGCTGGGCTTTTTTCTGTTGTTCCCTTTTGCCTTTGTCTTTTTTCCCTTTTTCACTCATAGCTGTTTCTCCTTGTTTGAAAGTAAGTTGTGTCTTATCCCTGCTTCCAGCCGTCAGAGTGAAGCAGGTGGTTATGCGCAGACTAATCCTTTGAAATGTAAAATAGCCTTATTTGCCACAGCATTTTTTATACTTATTCCCGCTTCCACATGGGCAGGGCTCATTGCGGCCAACTTTATTTTCGGTTATCTTTGATTTTGGTGGATTCAATAATATTTCTAAATCGGTAATATCCTCTGGTTTATCCGGCTCTAATCCAATTGTATATTCCCAACCCTTTTCTTCAAATATCGATGCTACTTCTTTCAATCTTTCTTCTGTTTGTACATTAACAACAGCGGGGTTCTTTTCAGTACCTAATTTTGCCGTCTTTTGACCATTAAAAGTTTTTTTCATCTTTTCACCATTAAAAATATTATAGGATTAAAGCTCCCAGCCGCATTTAAGGAGGTATGTCTATGAGCCTCAAAGATTATAACAGAAATCAGGAAAAACGTAAAGAATATATTCGGTAGAGCAGGTTTCTACTGGTTGGAGTGGACGTTTCGCATATTTCTGCGTGCATTGTAAATTACTCCACCTGCTTTCACGTAGAGATTGAGCACATCAACAGCTTCCTGTCGCAGGACATCCCGTGATACTTGCACACCCCGTTCTTCGAGGGCTTGCTGCCAGTTCGGGAGCTTCGGCCCTTCGTCGAAACCAATGTGACGTACATCTTCATCTCGAGCACTACAGACCAGCCGTGTGACTCCCGACCAGAAAGTGGCCCCGAAACACATTGCGCAGGGCTCTGCAGAGGTTACCAACTCGTAGTCGCTCTTCCCTTCATCGCTGATGTCGTACCGGCCGAGCCTCTTCTGTGCCAGCGCGATCGCGACCATCTCAGCGTGAAGTATTGAGCAGTTGCGTGTCACAACAACGTTCACTCCTGGCGCAACAAGGCACCCACTCGCATCGAACACAGCAGCACCAAAAGGCCCCCGGTTTGTCTCTGAACGTTCTCCCGAGCCAGTGTAACTACAAACCGCATACGATCTTCTCTTGTCCGGAAGGTCTTTGGACTACGCGCGAGTATTTCTGCTACCCAACGCGGAAGTCTGATCGTGAAGTCTATCTGCAACAGTGTCACCTTTTTGTTTTTCTGTCAGAGAATTGATCCGAGGTCAACTGTGAATGATTTTGACCCTCCCAACCAGGCCGTTTTCCAAACGAACCTTGATCCCGTGGGGATGTGTGGTGGATTTTGTCAGAATATCCCGGATGATGCCTTCGGTAAGCTTTCCGGTTCTCTGGTCCTGCTTTAATACAATGGAAACTTTCAGGCCAGCTAAAATATCGGCTCTTTTTGTTCCGTCAGTCATTTGGAAATTCCTTTGTTTCTTTTATGAGCTTGGCGCCGCGGTTAATAGTGGGGCGGTTTTTCATTTGCCGGCGCATCGATGAAATTGCTTGTAAACCAATAATCTAATGGACGTTCCCAACTACCCAAAATTTCTTGTATAATGGGTACGAAGTGGCTGATTATGCAATTTTGTCAGCTCCAATGATTTGTTCGCGCCGCCTGCGGCGGTGTGGACAAATCGGGAGGGTACAGCTTAACTCAGCATTCGCCCCGCCCCAGACGGGGCGAACATAACTAAGATGTTGCCACCGAGCTACCGCCAAACGCTTGCTGAGCTTACGATAGGAGGCAAGAAAAGCTTCGCCCGCAGTATAGGCAATCAGCTTAAGTGTTTAATTATAATTTCAATGTCATTTTTTGTCTATTATTTTTCAATTGCTTTTAATATTCTATCTTCTTGTATGAGTACGTCTCGCATCAGCAAATTATATGGAAATTGTTTATGCTTTGAGTTTCTAAATCCATTCAAGATATTGATAAGCGAAGACGCCGTAATCAAAGATAAGTTTAACTCATAGTCAAGACCACAATCCTTTACAAAATCATCACTGAAATCCGGACCGATAAGTAAAGACTTTATAACTTTAAAGTCTTTACTTATCGCTAAGTTAATATATGCCTTTAGCTGTCGTGATACCGAACTAAACTTGTTGTATCCACTTTCTTTTATTGTTTTACATTCGACTAAAATCAATTCTTTATTGCTTAGGTTTATAACGATGTCGATCTTATCTTTTTTAGTGTTTAATAATCGTCTAAGTTTTTCGTCAACGTTAAAGCCAAGTTTTATAAATATGCTTTTAGTCAGGTTTTCAAATTTTACTCCCAATTCACTTTCCTTGACTTGTATTCCATTTTCTTTAAGGACGTTCAAATTTCTAAATCCAATATTTTCAAAATTTTCAAGATATAAGTTTTCTGCATCTTGGTACGTATCTAGGATGTTCGTGATAAGGTCGCCCCTTGTTTTAATATTTTTAGATTTACAGAACGTATCCAAATCTTTTTCACTGATTATTTCAAGTATGTCTTTTGGCTTAATGTTGTAGTCAAGTAAATAGTTGCTTTTGAGCACAAATTCATCTTGTAGCTCAAACTCGTCTTTGATTTGTTCATTGAGTTTTGGTAATATTTCGCCAATTTCGATTAGCAATTTTTCATAACCGTCAATTGAAATGCCCACTTTTTCATCTTGCTCAACATCCTCAAAATATCTTATCAGGTTGCTAATTTTTTCCTCGACAGTTGCTCCTTTTAGGGACGGAGATATTTTAAGCTCTTTATCACATAGATCATTAATAAATTTCTTTTTTTCAGAAATCTTGGTCCCTTCTTTGAAAATATCGTTTATTAGAACGCCCGAAAAGGAAATACCTTCCTTGATAATTCCTTTAAATTTTTGCTCTAAAGGCAATCGCCAATCAATGTTGTGTTTTTTACATATAAGATTAACTTGTGGCTCTCGAAGATATCTAAGCACACGTCTAAAAAATTTGTCGGCAACTTCTTTACCTCTTACTTTTCTAAGAATCCTAACGATTTCATCTGCTACATAAACAGTACTGTTTTTCTTGCAGTAGAATATTATTCCAATATTTTTAAGTGTATTGATTACCGTATCAATGTCAAATTTTTTGAAAGGAACAATTATATGATTTATTAGCTTAATTTCCTCTTGGGAAAGTTCAAGATGTTGAGAGAGTGTCAATAGAATGGATTGCTCATCAGTTGTAATTTTAGCATCTTGATTGGCTTCTAAATCATTGGTATGCGCTGTATGCAGGCAGGCTTTGTAAATTTTATAGTCCCTTATTCTTTGTTCTTCTGTTCCCGAGTTATCGCTGTCAAATATTTTTTGAAATACCTTAAGCTTTTTGTCGATAACCTTTAATTCATTCTCATAAAGACGAGCAAGCCAGTCTTGTTTCATTATACAGTTGCCATCTTTAATAATAATATCTGTTAGTATGTCTAGCTGGGAAGTAGTATTAACAAATTCTTTTTTTACGTGCTCTGCAAATTCATCCTCAACAAGAATAAAAACCTTGGCTACATTAATATTATCTATATTCTTTAATTCTTTGCTTTTATCGCTCAAAATTTTTTCAATCTCTATAGCATTTTTTGGGCTGTTGGCAATAATACTATCGATGTTTTTTAGGAAAGCATTTTTCTCAAACGAATTAAGAGTATCAAGTATTTTTTCTAGTTTCATAATCACCCCCTTTTTTATTTTTCCTATCGTATATTCCATCCTTTAATAAAATTATAATGCCGAGTTGATCTGTAAAATTTCTTGTATAACGGGTACGAAGTGGCTGGTTATGCAAGCAATTTTGTCAGCTCCACGATTTGTTAGCGCCGCCTGCGGCGGTGTGGATAAATCGGGAGAGCACAACTCAACTCGGCGTTCGCCCCGCCACAGGCGTGGCGAAACATTAAGTGTTAAAAAGTAAATCAGTGATATTGGATATTGTTGGATTAAATTTTGATTTGTTTTGCATGGTAACATATCATAATTATTTATTAAAAAACAAGATAATCATAAAAAAACCACGAAAAATCATGGATCAGGTGCGCGATGTCATGCTTTTGAACCGCAACAGAGAGTACATTCCATGTGTCTTGTCGAAGCGTATAAGGGGTCTATATTTGTTGTTATTGAGAAAAAAACAACGATGATGTAAGCTGCCTACATGATCTACATCACACATGATATTCAAATAAGCGAAAATGAACTTAAGTTCCGGTTTATAAGGGCGTCAGGCCCTGGAGGCCAGAATGTAAATAAGGTTTCCACGGCTGTTCAGCTTCGCTTTGATGTAAGAAATTCTGCTTCTTTTTCCGATCAGGTTCGCTATCGTTTGACCAGGCTTGCGGGTAGAAGAATTACAGATCTCGGGATTCTTATTATCGAGGCCAAACGGTTTCGAAAACAGGAAGAGAACCGGCAGGATGCGATTGACCGTCTGATTAAATTAATTCAAAAAGCTGCTGAAAAACCTAAGCCCCGCATTAAGACTAAACCGAGCAGGGCATCAAGGCAGCGCCTGCTGACGGCTAAAAAGCGGCGAAGTAGAATAAAACTGACGAGAGGTCTGGTTTCGACTTCCGAGGATTAGCACGGAATGTTTAAGCCGTTGCTTCCATATCAGCCAGTTGTTTTTCAAATTCAGCCTGCTTTTTCTCCAGAGCAATTGTCAGGGATTCAAGTTCATTGTACAGGCTGCCGACAGCGGCCTGCCGTGTGTTAAGCTGTCTGGAAAGATCGGCAATTTTTGAGCCGTCACTGCGTTGGGAAGCCGAGATCAGATCTTTATTGATCTGTGCGATTTCACTTTCGCTGCGTTCTATTTCTTCTTCTACCCGCGATATGCGCTTTTCCAAGGGTTTCAATATCTTTCCCTTTTCGGTGATGATTTCAGACCGCTTTTTACGCAGGTTTTTCCGGTTCGGCCGGCTATCGCCATTTTCAACTGAATTTTTGGTCTGGTCTGGTTTTCCAGCACGATATCCATCTCCCCACCCGCCTTTTTCCAGAAACCGCTGATAATCCCCGTTAAAAACCTCCAGGTGGTCGTTTCTAAAGACGATGAGCTTTTTGGCAAGGGCATGGAGAAACATTTCATTATGGGTCACCATAATGACCGTGCCGTCGAAGTTGTCGATGGCCGCAAGCAGAGCGTCGCAGGCATCCATGTCCAGGTGGTTGGTTGGCTCATCCAGAAGCAGCAGGTTGACCGGTGTGACCATAAGCTTGCCCAGCATCACCCGGCTTTTTTCACCACCGGAAAGTACGCTGATTTTTTTAAGCGCATCGTCACCGGAAAACATCATGGCCCCGCAGATGTTTCTGGCTGTCTGACGATCCACATCCTGGTGTGAATAAAGGATTTCTTCTTCCACGGTGCGGGAGTCTATTAGGCTTTTGATGTTGGTTTGCTCGAAAACACCCTGGGTTATGTTCGGGTTGTAAACGATTTCTCCAGAATGAGGTGTGAGGCTACCGGCCAGGAGCTTGAGCAAAGTGGTTTTGCCTTTGCCGTTTTTGCCAACCACGCAGACTCGTTCACCGGTGGTAACGGTAAAACCCAGATTTTGGATCAGCGGCTTTTTTGTATCATAGGAAAATGTCAGGTTTTGTACGCTCATCACATGCTTTCCAGAAAACGGTTTGGCTCGAAATGAAAAGCCAAGGGATTTGATAGTCTCCAGTTTTTCCCGTTTTTCTGTTTTGGCCAGGGCCTTGATACGGGACTGAACGAGGCCTGCCAGCCTGGCTTTAGCCCTGAACCGGTTAATGAACAGCTCGATTTCCTTTTGGTGTTTTTCATCGTTGATCCGGGTTTTTTCGTAGATTTCTTCATCCAGGGCAATCTGCGAATAGTACTTTTCAGTATTTCCTGCTATTTTGCGAATTTTTTGGCGATGAATACCCATAGTATGAGTCACGATGTCGTCCATAAAGCCGCGGTCATGGGTGATAAGCATAAGTTCGCGGGGCCAGCCGGACAGAAAACGGGTAATCCATCGGATGGATGTTATATCCAGGTAATTAGTGGGTTCATCAAGGAGCAGCAGGTCCGGCTCGGCAACCAAAACCTTGGCCAGATTCAGCCGTACCTGGAAACCGCCGGAGAATTCACCGGGATGCCGCTGCATGTCCGATGCAGTAAATCCCAGCCCAAACAGGATTTTTTCAACTTTCCAGCGATAATCCTGTTCGGCCCCGGAAAGTCCTGTCATGCCTTCGGCCAGAACCGTATTCCTGGTAAACTCAATTTGCTGGCTGACACAACCGATACAATAGTTCTTAGGCGTGGTTATAAATCCTGAATCTGGATGCACCTCTCCGGTGATGAGCCTAAGCAGGGTGGTTTTACCATGCCCGTTTCGTCCTACAACGCCAACCCTTTCCCTGGAGTTTATCCTGAAACTTACGCTGTCAAACAGAACGTGGTTGCCGTAGCTTTTTGATAGATTTTCAATGCTGATCATGTTTATTGGGTGTTAAGTGTATAATATTTTAGTAGTTGTTTACGGTTGTCGGTTCACAGTTCACAGTTTTTTAAATGAACTATGAAACGATTGGAGCATTTTGGATATTGATTCCAAAATAGGACCCCATAATTTTCCTCTACCTGCCGTTTTTTTTAACCGTGAACCGATAACTGTAAACCGTGAACGGTTACATATTTTGATTGTCAATATCCTAATCAAGGCTGATAAGCAAGCATCTCCTTTTTTCTTTACTCACAACACACCTCCTGTTATTATTTTAAAATTATAAGGGTTCAAGGAGCAGGTGCCATGTTAAAGCAATTATCTGTTTCATCAAGCACTTAACACCTAACGCTTAAAACGTTTTGTAAAAATATATATAATGACCGTAATTAATTATAAAGAATTTAAAGATTATCTGAAAAAGCCTGATAAGGACGGGTTTGCCCCTGTGTATCTGATTTTCGGAGAGGAACTGCTTTACAAAGCAGCTTTTGAAGAGCTTTTAAATAAATTGCTTTCCGGTCAGGTTAATGGGTTAAACTATGAACCTGTAGACGGAGCCAATGAGAAAATTAATGAAGCGCTGCAGCGCATAAACACATATTCTCTTTTGCAGGGCATAAAGGTTGTGGCTATTTGCGACACACAGATATTCTATTCAAAACTAAATGAAAAAGCTCTTATAGAAAAAGCAAAGAAGGAATATAATAACGACAATATTCAAAAGGCTGCAAACTATCTCCTAAGCCTTCTATGGCTTTTGAATCTTTCTTTTGAGGATGTAAACAATGTAAACAGAGACAAAGTATTAAAGCTTGATGTTGACGGATCGGCTGGTGAAGAATGGTTTGATAAAACTGTCGATTACTGCATAGCCGGCGGCCTGGCCCCGTCTGAAGGAGAGGATAAAGAAAAACTTTTGCAGCAGGCGATTGAGAATGGATTCCCCCCAAATAATCATCTGATAATTACCGCTGATATGGTTGATAAAAGAAAGGGGCTTTATAAAGTTATAAATAAATGCGGAATAATTGTCGATTGCTCTGTCCCAACAGGTGAACGAAGGGCAGACAGGATGGCCCAGGAAAAAGTTCTTTATGAAAACATGGAAACTGTTCTCACAAAAAATAAAAAGAGAATAGATAAGGCTGCAATTGCCGCTATGTTTGAAATGACCGGTTTTAACCTCCGCTCATTTTTAAATAATCTGGAGAAACTTATCAGTTATGTTGGTGAGCGAAACGAAATAACAATTGATGATGTAAAGTTTGTTCTAAAACGCACAAAAACGGATCCAATATTTGAGCTGACAAATGCAATATCAAACCGCAACCTGGAAAAAGCCCTTTTTTTTCTGAATTCTCTCCTGCCTCAATCAGATCATCCTCTTCAATTGTTTGCTGCAATAACAAATCAGGTTAGAAAGCTTTTACTGATTAAGGGTTTTGTTGAAAGTCGGCATGGCAGGGTATGGCATGCCGGTATCAGGTTCGATCAATTTCAGAGAGCTGTTATGCCTGCAATCAAGGAGTATGACAACGACCTGTTAAGCCTGCTGGAAGATTGGGAAAGCATGCTTTCAAAAAATGTTAAAGCAAACAAAAGCAAACCAGCTACGGATCTGCTGGTCATGCAAAACCCGAACAATCCTTATCCTGTTTACCAGATGCTTCTTGGGTCTGAAAAGTTTACGACAAATGAACTCATTGAAGATCTTAAGAGTTTGAGTGAAGCTGATTTGCGGTTTAAGTCAATCGGAGGGGATCCAAAAATTATATTGGAAAAGGTTATTTTTCATATTTGCGGCGGTTTGAACCGCTAATATTTTTAGTAACTATTCAGCCACAGATTAACACAGATGAACGCAGATGGTTTTAAATACAAAGAAATCACAGAGATGGAGTTTTTATAAAAAATATCAGTGATGATCAGCGTAAATCTGTGGCTGAACTTTTACTATTTTTATTGCTAAGGAGAAAAGAATATGGGGTTTATAAGACGCCAGGAAGAGAATCTGGCGATGCGTTATTTATTATGGCAGTATCAGAAAAAACAGATTCTCACTCCTCCACATGAATATCTGGAAAAGCAGGCTGCTCAAATAGTTGACGATGCGCATCGTATAGCTCGTGAAAGAGGGGGCAATCTTATTTCCATCATTAAAGAACTGGTCAAAGATATTAAAAAAAGTTAAACATCAAAATTACTTTTAAATATCTCTTCCTGTTCATCAAGTATTTCGTTTAGAATCTTTATATTTGTCATGGGATTCATTATTACGCAGCGAAAAACAACAATATCTTTCCCATGCTTATTTGATATTTTTAATTTTGTTCGTGAAACAAAACTCTTTCCAGCCTCCCTTTGCAGCCTTTGAACAGCCGTGTTTATTTTGTTTAATTTTTTGTTAATGTTGCATATCTGTTCAGGATTGCTTTGGGCTAACTCGCTCTGAATATGGAAAGGGCATATTCTGTAGGTAAGAATGTTAAGCTCCGGGCGCGTTATTAGCTGGAAGTCCGGTCTTTTCTCAATTTCTCCGGCAAATTCGGAGCATGTATCAATTCCATGTTCAATCAGCAGCGCATAACCTCGACTTCCCATTATTTTAAGAGCGCTGTCCAGTATGATAGAGCTTGCCTCTCTTGATCCTGCAAGCGATTTTATGCCTAGATCAACGGAACCCGGGCGATTTACATAGTTTGCATGATATGAAACAGAATCCATGATCGAAGGGTCTTTAAAGAAAACCATGCCGCAGCCCATCGGCATATAAAACTGTTTATGGCCGTCTATTGTCACGGAATCCGCAAGTTTTATGCCTTTAAGCAGATGCCTGTATTTTTCAGACATTAATGTGGGGCCACCCCATGCGGCATCCACATGAAAGTGAATTCTGTTTTCTGAGCATATTTCTCCGATTTCAGGCAGAGGATCGACAGTCCCGGTTTCCGTGGTTCCGGCAATGCCGACAATGGCAATAATCTTTGTGTTAATGGAGCTGCTTTTTATATCTTTGATCGCTTTTTTTAGACTATCCATGTCCATGCGGTTGTCTGCATCAACATCGATTATCATAATGTTTTGATTGCCTATTCCAAGAAGACCACCGGCTTTTTTAACGCAATAGTGACCAAGTCTCGATACCAGTATAACGCACTTTTCTATCTGGTATGCTTTGTATGCGGCCTGTATTCCTTCCTGTTCAACGCCGGTAAAACCATTTTTTGGCGCAAGCATGTGGTTTCTGGCGACCCAGAAGGCTGTTAGATTTCCCAGCGTGCCGTCTTCAATAAAACAGCCAAGCGTGGTTCGGATATTCTGGACATGCTTTTCATAGAAAGATTCATCTTCTTCATAGATCAGTCTGTGAATTTTTGCTATGACCTGTTTTTCCAAAATTGAGACAACCTTTGAGGTTTCAACTTTAACTACATTTTGATTGAGTGCTGCGACTATGGTTTTGAGATGAACCATGAAAAACGGAATTGCGGAAGTCATATGGCCTACAAAATAGGGCGAGGTAACATTGACGGCGTGTGGCGCAATATTTTCGACAAGATCTGTTATGACATCTGCGAGTTTTTTTTCAGGATTTTTACTGATAAGGGTGCTGGTAAAATTTTTTGATAAATCCTTGAGGCTGACCTCTTCGGTGATACCAACATGTTTTTTAAGAAAATCGTGAAGCCCGAAAAATATCTGCTCCATGTATTTGACAAGAATGGCCCTGGAAGCATCATCTTCATGATTAATAAATGTTCTCATCAGAGTCTGCCAGTCGGCAACGAGTTTAGTTTTCTTTTCCAAGCTGTTTTTATCCTTTATTACTCAAGTTTCACACCCTTTTTATTAGCATTGCTGTATTTTAACAATGAACTTGTAAAAAGTTGAACTTATCAGATGTTAAGTTAAATTAATTATTTGTTTTATCAATTAGTTAGCACTTAGAATTTAATATTTAACATGTTTTACTTAGCACGACCTGTATTTGATTCCAAGCAAATCTTTTACGCAAATATCCTTGATAAAGCCTGATGCCTTTGATAAACTAATTTTATATTTTAAACAGGAGGATATATGATCAGGGTCGGCATAATCGGCGCAACAGGATATGCGGGTGCGGAGCTTGTCAGGATACTTTCCGGCCATCCGGATGTTCAACTGACAGCCCTCACATCCCGCAAGTATGTGGGGATGAAATATGACAGCATCTATCCCTCGATGGCAGGTGTTGTAACCCTGGCTTGCGAAGAATTTAATGAGGACAGCTTTTGCGATAAGGTGGATATAATATATATCGCCCTGCCTCACAGGATTCCCATGGAAATTGTTCCCGGCTTAATCAGGCGCGGCAAAAAGGTCATAGATCTTTCCGCTGATTTCAGGTTCAAGGATGTTTTGATGTATGAAAAATATTATCAGCCGCATACTGCAAAAGAACTGCTTAAAGAAGCGGTTTACGGCCTCTGTGAAATTTATTTTGATAAAATAAAAAATGCCGTTCTGATCGGCAATCCAGGATGTTATCCAACCAGCGTTCTTTTACCTCTTATGCCCTTGCTTAAAGGAGATTTTCTGGACATAAATACAATTATCGCAGATTCAAAGTCAGGGGTCAGTGGCGCAGGGCGATCTTTTTCGCTGACAACCCACTTTTGTGAGGTAAATGAATCATTCAAAGCATACAAAGTCGCCCAGCACAGGCATTGTCCTGAAATGGAAGAAATCCTGAGCACAGAAGCAAAAAAGCCGGTGAAAATAACATTTGTGCCGCATCTTGTTCCCATGACGCGCGGCATGCTTACAACGATATATGTAAATCTTGAGAAAAAAATCAGCGATGAAGAAATACGCAGCTGCCTTTCCTCTTTTTATGCAGGACATCCTTTTATCCGCATATGCCCTGAAAATAGGCTTCCTGACACCTTGTATGTGAGGGGAACCAATTACTGCGATATCGGTTTTAAAATAGATGAGCCAAACAACCGGCTGATAATAATTTCTGCGATAGATAACCTTGTAAAGGGGGCTGCGGGCCAGGCTGTTCAAAACATGAATATCATGCTGGGTCTGGATGAAACCAGGGGACTAAACAACGTTCCTTTTCCTGTTTAGAAACGCAAAAATTAACATTAATCTAAAAAGGAGCGCATAATATGAAAGCTTGCCAACTTTCGGTATTAGTGGAAAACAAACCAGGCAGTCTGTCCAGAGTTACAAAAATTCTTGCCAGGGAAAAGATCAATATCCGCTCAATTACGATTTCCTCTCATGGTGAATCCGGGGTTATTAATGCTATAGTCGATCGTCCCAAGCAGGCGCAAAAAGCGTTGGAGATGGATGGCCTTTCCGTCAGTTTAAAAGATATTATTGCCGTACCCGTCGATGATAAACCTGGAAGTTTTGATAAACTGGTTCAATTGCTTGCAGATAAAAATATTAACATTGAAAATTCTTACGGTTTTGTGCTGGAAAGCTGGAAAAAAGCTATAATTATACTTGATATCCAGGAACTTGAAAGGGCTAAGGAGATACTTGAAGAAGCCGGTTTTGAAATTTTAAATGAAGATGAGATGTCGGCTGTTGAGCCGTTTCACTATATGAAATATTGATGGCAAAGTCCCATCTATAGTTAAATTTGACACTCCTTATTTCATTAAGGATGGAAGAAATGTTGCAATTTGCGGAAAAGGAATCAAAAGAAGTATGCCTGCAATTAATGCGATAAGAAACGGGATAATTCCCTTGAATATAACATGAAGCGGCACGTCTCTTGCCACTCCGCTGACTACATAGACGTTGACTCCTACCGGAGGAGTAATCACCCCGATCTGGGTTACCATAACAATTATCACGCCAAACCATAAAGGATCATAACCAAGATGAATCACCACCGGATAGAAGATGGGAACAGTCAGCATTATCAATGCAAGGGCATCGATAAAACATCCTCCTATCAGGTATACCAGTATAATTAAAAACATTATCGCATAGGGCGGCAATTGAAGTTCTGATATCTGGTTTGCGATATCAAAAGGAATTCTCGTTATCGCCATGAAATGTCCAAAAATTGTGGCGCCTGCAACAATAACAAGAATCATACAGGTGATTCTTGTTGTTTCGAAAAGCGAGGTAACAAAACCCTGCAAAGTTAAGTTGCGTCTTGCAACGGCGAGAACTAAAGTGCCGAAAGCCCCGATGGCTCCTGCTTCTGTCGGCGTAAAGAATCCCGCAAAAAGTCCTCCCATTACCAGAAGAAATAATAGAAGGGTTTCAACCAGTCCTGAAAGGGATGCTATCTTCTCCTTAAACCCTGTTTTTGGATTTTTTGGCGCCAGATCCGGTTTGATGCGTACCCATATAACAACAGAAATCATAAACAGAAGACTCAGAATCAGGCCCGGTATTAAACCGGCTATAAAAAGCTTGCCGATGGATTGTTCGGTCATAATTCCATATACGATAAAGATAACGCTTGGCGGGATAAGGATGCCAAGGCTTCCACCGGCTGCAACCACTCCGGTTGCCAGAATTGGCTTATAGTTGTATCTTTTCATTTCTGGAAGGGTCGCAGCCGCCATGGTAGCCGCTGTCGCATTGGTAGAACCGCAAATTGCGGCAAAACAGGCGCATGCCCATATTGTGGCGATAGCCAGTCCTCCGGGCAGGTGACCGACAAACTTATTTGCCGTGTCAAAGAGTCTGGAGCTTATACCCGCATGGAATGAGATTTGTCCCATTAGAACAAATAAAGGAATAACGGTTAGATTGTAAGACCCGAAAATGGAAAAAATATCTTTGGCAATTAAATTTAGCGATGCATCAAAGGAGACTAAATAACCAAAACCCAAAAAACCTATTATGGCCATGAGAAAGCCAACAGGCATTCTTGAAAATATTAGTAGAAAAAGGGCGCTAATACCGATGAGACCTATAGCAGTTGGGCTCATTTTGCTACTATCCTGCCTACAGATTTTAAAAAATCCTTTAACAATGTCAGGGAAAGAAGCCCGCAGCCGATGGATACTCCAAAAACAAAAGGATATATAGGCATCTGTAGAGTCATGGAAACTTCGCCGCTTTGCTTAAGATTAGAAGCCATCAATATGGTTTGCCAGGTTAAAAGTCCGAAAAGGAAGAGGCAGAGGAAGTCGTTGATAGCGCTGATAAAAAACCTGACTTTTTTAGGGAATTTTTGAAAAAGAAATTCAACAGCGATATGTCCTCTTTCAACCGAGGTATAGGCCAGTGAAAAGGATATAACGACAGCTCCAAGCAGACCGACAACTTCATATGTCCCGGGGATAGGATGACGAAAAAGACGAAGAATAACATCCGCAGATGTCAGCAGCATCATGGCCACAATGGCTCCTGCTGCAATCCAGTTAAATCTGTTTGCCAGTAAAATTATTAATTTTTCAAAACGAAACATAAGATATTAGGTTCAGGGTTCAAGGTTCAAGGTTCAGAGGTTAACAGTTGCCGGTTCACGGTTCACAGTTGGTTAACCCTTGAACCGTGAACCGTGAACCCTTGAATGAACCCTTACTTACTTATATATTTTGCTGTATTCTGTAATCAGTTTTTTTACTTCCGCCATTGCTTTGTCTCCGGGGAGGTTCTTTTCTTTGGCCGTTTTTATGTAATCATCAACAATCGGTTTCACAGCATCGACCCATCTGCTGTTTTCTTTCTCAGAAAGCGGAATAATCTCATTGCCAAGGCTCAGCGTGAAATCATGTCCTTCAGCATCCCCCTCATCCCAGACTTCTCCATGAACATCAACCCATTCTTTGCTTATCTCTTCAATTGTTTTTTGAATATCTTTTGGCAGGCTGTTCCATTTGTCGAGATTCATAACCACAAACATGGCTGTAGTGTATCCAACTCCGGTGCATTCTGTAGTGTATTTGATAACTTCTCCCTGTTTCCACCCCTTAAGGGTTTCTATGGGAGCAAAGGTGCCTTCAACTACGCCTTTTTGAAGAGCTTCGTAAGTTGCGGGCTGCGGCATTGCCACCGGCACACCTCCAAGAGCCTCCACAACCTTTGCGCTCAGGCCGGTAGACCGTATCTTCATTCCTTTTATATCTTCCAGTTTTTTGACAGGTTTTTTTGTGTGAAGAAGGCCGGGGCCGTGGGCATGAATATAAAGCACCTTAACATCGCTGAGCTCTTCCGGCTTCATCCGGTTATAAAATTCAGTGGCCACATGAGTTGCCACCCGACCATTTGGATAGCCATTAGGCAGATCAACAGCCTCCATTAAAGGAAAACGGCCTCTGGTATAGGCAAAACAGGACATTCCAATATCCGATATCCCCTTTACAACCCCGTCATAACACTGGTTTGCCTTTGTCAAGGTGCCTCCTGGATAGACATTAATTTTCACCCTTCCGTTAGTGCGCTTTTCCACCTCATTTGCCCATGACACGCCGGCTTTACACTGGCCGTGAGAAGGAGGGAAGAAAATGCTGTAGTTAAGATTTACGGTTTTTGCCTGTGCATAAACAACATCGGCACAAACAAAGGAAGCAGTTAAAAAGGATACAATTGAAATGGCTATAAACAATTTTTTTTTCATTTTTTCCCTCCGTCAGTAATATATTTCTTTACGGCCTGCTTTCTGTTAAGCAGGGATTAATAATTGTTAGCTAATAGACATATTAACTCGCCAAATGTTAAAACTGAGAACCTGGAAAATGATTGGAAGGGTTTTTGGGGAAGCATGATGAAATTTTATTTTTGTATGAATTTTGTATGAAATCGCTATCTTTTTATTATTAAACTGTCAAGAATTATTTTTATTTATTGGGTTTTAACACTCGGGCATTACTGGCTTGACAGGGCTGTAAATTATATGATATTAAAATAAAATTAAAATTTTAGTATCCATTGTTTGTGTGTAATGTACAGGCAGGCAAAATTGAACATTTTTGAAACTCTCAAAGGTCTAAATTTATGCAGCGAAAAATAACATTTTTTATGTTAAGCGCTTCAGGCTCTCCAATAAAACAGGCAACCGTTTCCAGAACATTTTTACGTGTTTCAGGCCTTTTTATTGCAGCTATCATTATATTCTTTGGCCTTGTAATGTATGACTATTATAATGTTAAGCTGAAATTATCAAGTATCAGAAATGTAGAGGGCGATGTTTCCAGCCAGTCTGATATAATAATCAGCCAGCGCAAGCAGATAAAAAATTTTGCAGATGAGATCAATTCCTTAAAGTCAAAACTGGTTGATCTAAACAGTTTTGAAAAACGGCTGAGGATTGTTGCCAATGTTGAAAAACCTGCTGATCAGGACAACCTTTTTGGTGTTGGCGGTTCAATGCCTGATGATCTTGACACACAGGTTCCGCTTACTGATAAGCACAACAGCCTGGTTCGTGAAATGCATGAGCAGACCAGGCAGCTTGATTTTGCATCAATAAATCAAAAGCAAGGGTTTGAGTCGCTGTTAAAACATCTTGAAGATCAACGAAACCTTCTTGCTTCAACACCTGCTGTACGCCCGGCAAGCGGGTGGATATCATCAAGATTCGGATACCGCGTATCTCCGTTTACCGGCTTGCGCGAATTTCACAAAGGGTTGGATATTGCTACCCGGATGGGTACGTCTTTAATTGCCACTGCCGATGGGGTTATAACATTTGCAGGCATAAAAGGCTTGCTTGGCAAAGTAATTATTATTGATCATGGCCATGGAATAGTTTCCCGTTATGCGCATCTTCAGAAGATGTTAAAAAAAGTTGGCGAGTCTGTGAAGCGAGGAGACACCATTGCGCTTGTAGGTAATACAGGCAGATCCACAGGCCCTCATCTCCATTATGAGGTTCATCTTAACGGAATTCCGGTTAATCCTGAAAAATACATACTCAATTAGAGACCTTTGAAAAACGCTCCCTTTTGCTCAAATGAGCGCTGATGCTTCACTTCGTGTTAGCGTCAAGCTCAAATTTTAATCCTCAAAATACTCAATGTATTCCTCCGGTTACACGAAGTGAAGCATTAGCGCTCATGTTTTCGCCTTCCTTGAACTTGAACAAAATTGAGCATTTTTCAAAGGTCTCATTTTGTCGTCTTTAGTTCCTTTCTTTTTTTGTCTTTAAGCGCCTCGCTGTAATTCCCTGTTTAAAAACAGCAAGTTAAATTCTTCATGGACATTTTGTGGAGTTCATCTTATTATACCTTATGAATTCGTAAAAAAACGAATTTATAAGGTGTTAAGTGTTAAGTGTTAAGACAAGGTATTTATTAGGAGTATTTTATAGATGATGTTTGATTTTTTGACAAAAGTATTTGGAAGCAAAAACGAACGGGAATTAAAAAAGCTGCAACCTGTTGTAGATAAGATTAATGCTCTTGAACCCGAAATGCAGGCCATGAATGATAATCAGTTGAAAGGCCAGACGGTTTTGTTTAAGCAGCGACTTGAAAATGGGGCATCCCTTGAAGATATTCTTCCCGAAACATTTGCAACTGTGAGGGAAGCTTCAGTGCGCACTCTCAATATGCGCCATTTTGATGTCCAGCTTGTTGGCGGGATTGTTCTGCATGAGGGTAAGATTGCCGAAATGAAGACAGGTGAGGGGAAAACACTGGCAGCTACCCTTCCTGTATATTTAAATGCTCTTTCAGGCAGAGGAGTGCATGTTGTAACGGTGAATGATTATCTGGCAAAGCGTGATACCGAATGGATGGGACAGATTTATAATTTTTTAGGTCTTTCTGTTGATTCCCTGTTGCACGGTATGGATGATTCTGAGCACAAAAAGGCTTACAGCGAAGACATTACCTACGGCACAAACAATGAGTTCGGCTTTGACTATCTGCGGGACAATATGAAGTTCGAGAGGGACTCAATTGCCCAGCGGGAACTCAACTTTGCCATAGTGGATGAGGTGGACAGCATATTAATCGACGAGGCAAGAACTCCGCTTATTATATCCGGGCCTGCTGAAAAATCGACCGATCTATACTACCAGATAAACAGGATAATACCGGGCCTTGCGCGAGACAAAGATTATGTTATTGACGAAAAGGCAAGAACATCGGTCATGACCGACCAAGGAATAGCAAAAGCTGAAAGCATTCTTAATGTAGACAATTTATACGATCCAAAAAATATCGAGCTTCTTCATCATATTAATCAGGCGCTAAAGGCTCATACCCTCTTTAAGAGCGATGTTGATTATATTGTAAAAAATGGCGAGGTAATTATAGTAGATGAGTTTACGGGTCGCCTTATGCCTGGACGCCGCTACAGTGAAGGACTGCACCAGGCGCTTGAAGCCAAGGAAAATGTCAGGATAGAAAACGAAAACCAGACCCTTGCAACAATTACTTTCCAGAACTATTTCCGTATGTATAACAAGCTTGCGGGCATGACAGGTACGGCTGATACCGAAGCTCCTGAATTTAAAAAGATTTATAATCTTGACG
>Ga0307380_10001739_pt1 | contig 31573 bp, 31 predicted proteins | sample UN3MG_FD_202239 | JGI IMG/M metagenome (GOLD analysis project Ga0307380, IMG submission 202239) | Soil microbial communities from Risofladan, Vaasa, Finland - UN-3 | ecosystem: Environmental > Terrestrial > Soil > Coastal area > Acid sulfate soil | place: Finland: Risofladan, Vaasa | collected...
CCGGTGTTCGGCGAACTCGGCCTCGGCGCCGGGCGCGGCGCCATTCAGAACCGCGATCGTTGCCTCGGGCGCCGCATCGCGGATCGCCAGCGCCTCGCCTAGATGGGCGACGAAGAAAGTCCTGCAGCCGGCCGCGGCGAGCGCGCGCACGACTGGTATGGCGCCAAGCCCATAGCCGTCGGCCTTGACGACACCGGCGCATTCCGCCCCGGCCGCGGTTTCGCTCAGCAGGCGGTAATTCGCGGCGACGGCATCGAGGTCGATCGTGAGGATCGTGCCGGTGGCGTGGGCGGGGTCCTGCACTTCAGCCGAAGTCCTCGGGCAAGTGGTCATCGCGCGCCAGGTCGCCGAACCGTGTCAGCGCTGGATCGAAGGCCAGATCGACCTTGCCGATTGGCCCGTGACGCTGTTTGGCAATGTGGACCTCGGCCATGCCGTGGATCGCCTCGCCATGCTCGATCCAGCGCGCGTGGCGGTCCTGGAACCTGGCCTCGTCCTCATCGTCCTTGCGTTTGGGCTCGGCGCGCTCGTGGTAGTACTGGTCGCGATAGATGAACATCACCACGTCGCTGTCCTGTTCGATCGAGCCTGATTCGCGAAGATCGGAAAGCTGCGGGCGCTTGTCGTCGCGTTGCTCGACGGCGCGGCTGAGTTGGGAGAGGGCGATCACCGGCACCTCAAGCTCCTTGGCCAAGGCCTTCAGCGAGCGCGTGATGTCGGAAACTTCCTGCACCCGGTTCTCCGGCCGGGAATTGAGCGAGGCGCGCAGGAGCTGGAGGTAGTCGACCACGATCAGGCCGAGCCCCTTTTGCTGGCGCTTGAGGCGGCGCGCGCGGGTCCTCAGCGTGGACACCGAGAGCGCCGGCGTGTCGTCGATATAGAGCGGCACGCGCGCGAGCTCCTGGCTCACCGTGGCGAAATTGATGAAATCCTCGTCCTTGATGTCGCCGCGGCGGATCTGGTGGCTGGGCACGCGCGCTTCCTGGCTCAGAAGCCGGGTCGCCAGCTCCTCAGACGACATTTCCAGCGAGAAGAAGGCGACCACGTTGCGGTCGTCATCCTCGTCGCTATTCTTCTTCATCCAGGCCGCCCGGCCAGCGCGGGCAGCGTTGAAGGCGATCGAGGTCGCCAGCGCGGTCTTGCCCATCGAGGGCCGCCCCGCGAGGATGATGAGATCGGAGGGATGCAGCCCGCCCAGCTTGGTGTCGAGATCGCGCAGGCCGGTGGAGACGCCAGCCACGTGGCTGTCGCGCTTGTAGGCGATCTCGGCCATCTTGACCGCCTCGGTCAGTGCCACTCCGAAGTCGATGAAGCCGCCTTCGGTATGGCCATGCGTGGCGAGCTGATAGAGCCCGTCCTCGGCGATCTCGATCTGGTCGTTCGCGGTGGTGTCGAGATCGACGACGTAGGCGCGGTTGACGACGTCGCCGCCGAGATTGATGAGCTCGCGCCGCAGATGGCGGTCGTGAATAGTGTGGCCGTAATCCTCGGCATTGATGATGGTGACGAGCGAAGCCGCCAGGCGGGAGAGATACTGGGTGCCGCCGATCTCGTTCAGATCGCCGTCCTGCTCGAAATAGTTTTTCAGCGTTACCGGATCGGCGATCTGGCCGTGATCGATCAGCCGGCCCGCCACCTCGTAGATGCGGCCGTGGCGTGCGTCGGCGAAGTGTTCGGCGCGCAGGAATTCCGAGACCCTGTCATAAGCGCGGTTGTTGGTGAGGATCGCGCCCAGCAAGGCCATCTCGGCCTCGAAGTTGTGCGGCGGAACGCGGTATCCGGTTTTGTCGTCGGCCTCGCCGTGAAGCAGGGCAACGTTGTCTGGCGTTGTTTCTGTGGTTGGCATGATGGAGAGATAGCAGCCCGCAATACCATTAGTCCCTCGAAAAAGATTTCAACCGCAAATCATTACGGGGATAAGATGGTCGCCGCGCGGGAAAGACCCGGTGGCGCCGACAATTCTTGATGCGCAAGTTCGCCGGTGCGTTTTATTGCGCAAGATCGCCGGCGCGGCCGAGCGAGCGTTCCCAGTTGGTGATGTAGTCGCGGGTGACCGGCACCGCATCCTGGCGTTTTGCGATCTGGATCTGGAAGACCATCTGGTTCATGTACCGGAACGACATCTCGCAGCATTGCAGATAGAACTCCCACATCCGGCAAAACCGCTCGTCATAGAGTTGTGCCACCTCTGCGCGGTTGGCCTGGAAGCGCCGGTTCCATTCCTTCAGCGTCTCGGCGTAATGCATCCGCAGGATCTCGATATCGGTCACCCACAATCCGGCATTCTCGATCGCAGCCAACGTCTCCGATAACGCGGGCGAGTAGCCGCCGGGGAAGATGTATTTGCGCAGCCACGGATTGGTCGTGCCCGGCGGCTCCATGCGCCCGATCGAGTGCAGCACGAAAACGCCGTCATCCTTGAGCAGATTGCGCACCTTGTCGAAATACTCGCGGTAATGCCGCGCGCCCACATGCTCGAACATGCCGACCGAGACGATACGGTCGTAGTGCCCCTCATCCTCGCGGTAATCTCGCAAGTGAAAGCGGACCCGCTGGTCGAGCTTCATTGTCTTGGCGCGCTGGTTTGAGCGTGTGTGCTGCTCTTGGGAAAGCGTCACGCCGGTCACGTCGACCTGGGCGACCTGGGCCAGATAGAGGGCGAGCCCGCCCCAGCCGGACCCGATATCGAGGACCCTCTGGCCGGGCTGGAGCAGCAGCTTGGCCGCAAGGTGGCGCTTCTTGCTGTCCTGGGCGACTTCGAGCGTGTCGTTGCCGCTGCCGAAATAGGCGCAGGAATACTGTCTGTCCTTGTCGAGAAAGAGGTCGTAGAGCCTGCCGTTGAGATCGTAATGGTGGGCAACGTTCTTGCGTGCCGTGCGCAGCGGGTTGTGCTGCTGGATGCGGCGGCGCATCCCGATCATCCCGCGTCCCAAGGGGCCGCGGCCCGCGCTGCGGGCATTCGCCGCGTTGCGCCCGATGGTCTCGAGGAAATCGTAGAGCGTGCCTTCCTCGAACACCACGCCGCCGTCGGTATAGCCCTCGCCGAAATAGAGAAATGGATTGACCAGCAGCTTCCAGTCGAGCGATCGATTCTTGAGGCGCATCACAGTGCGCCGGCCGGTCCCGTCACCGAACTCGTGCGGCTTTCCGCTCTTGTCAATAATGGTTACCGCGCCCGTCTCGACGAGCCGCTCAAATACTGGGCTGAACAGTGCCATGTTCGACCCTCCCCCGCTGCGCGCTCCGCCCTGCCTAATTTGACCCTGGGCCTAACTTGACCCTGGGTCGGGCCTGGTGTGAGCCTGATATCGGCCCGCTACGACATGCGCGACGCCCCGGCCCGTCTGATGCGGACCGCTTTTCATATTCTATACGGAATCGTATTTTATACGAAAGTATGTACTGAGTGAAAGACCGGGGGCCCCAACGCGCCGCCATCAGGACGACGAAGCAACGGGAGTATGTGGCGAATGGCGCGTTTTGCGACAGCGAGCCCCCGGCTCTCACGAGAGCCGCGCCGAAGCGCGGCATCCCATCCCTCATCAGCACGTCGATGATGGGGATTGCGAGGGGCGTTTGCTTTGATCTAGATCAATCCGGCGGTCGAATTAGATGCCGGGACCGGATTTTCAGGTTTCGGTCTTGGCCTCGTCGTCTGCGGCCTGGTCGGCATCGGGATCACCAACCGCAATCTCGCCGCCGTCGTCCGACTCCTCGCCAGCACTTTCGGGCGCCGTAGGCTCCACGGGTGCCGCCCGGGCCGCCGCCGCTTCTTGAGGCTCCTCGCCCACCCGCAGACCGCGCGCGGCTTGGGCCTCGGCTTCCTGCTCGCTGAGCGCAACGTTCACGGTGATCGTGACGGTAACCTCAGGATGCAGGCGCACGTCGATATCGTGCAGCCCCAGCTCCTTGATAGGCCGGTCGGTCACAACCTGCTGACGGTCGACGGCGAAGCCCTTCGCGGTGGCTTGTACGGCGATGTCGCGCGCCGTGACCGAACCATAGAGCTGACCGGATTCGCCGGCTTGGCGGACGAGCACGAAGAACTGGCCGTCGAGCGCGGTGGAGACCTCTCCCGCCTCGCTTCGCTTGGCTTCGTTGGCGGCTTCGAGTGCGGCCTTCTCGCGTTCGTAATAGGCCATGTTCGCTTCGGTCGCGCGCAGGGCCTTGCGCTGCGGCAAAAGGTAATTCCGCGCAAAGCCCGGCTTCACGGCAACCACGTCGCCCAGATTACCAAGCTTCACGATCCGTTCGAGCAGGATGACATCCATGGATACGGCGCTCCCGGTGAGATATCTTTAAGGTCAGATTTTGACGATGAACGGTAGGAGCGCCAGCATCCGTGCCCGCTTGATTGCGCGGGTCAGCTCGCGCTGCCTTTTGGCCGAGACCGCGGTGATGCGTGACGGCACGATCTTGCCGCGCTCGGAGATGAAGCGGCCCAACAGCTTGACGTCCTTGTAGTCGATCTTGGGCGCATTCGGTCCGGAGAAGGGGCAGCTCTTGCGCCGCCGGAAGAAGGGCCGGCGTCCACCGCTGCTACCGCCACCACCACCGCCGCCTGGACGTCCCCCGCCGCCTGGACGTCCCCCGCCGCCGCCACCTGAGTATCCCCCGCTCATGCCTCGTCTCCCTTTTTCTCGATGGTGGGCGTCTCGGCTTCGGGTACAGCGGCTTCATTGCTCACGGCGCTGGCGCTCTCGGCGGCCGGCTCCGCAGCGGGAACCTCGCTGGTTGCCGCTGCGGGCTTTTCGTCGTTGTCAACGCGCGGCGGGCGCTCGTCGAAGTGACGACCGCCCCGGGGACCGTGATCACCGCGATCACCTCTGTCGCCGCGATCACCTCTGTCGCCGCGCTCGCGGTCCCGGCCCTTGTTCTGCATCACGACCGAGGGCTCCGGATCGATCTCGTCGATGCGGATGGTCATGTACCGCAGGATGTCTTCGTTCAGCTTCATGATACGCTCGAATTCCAGCAGCGCGGCCGCGGGCGCATCGATATTAAAGAGCGAATAGTGGCCCTTGCGGTTCTTCTTGATCTTGTAGGAGAGGTTGCGCAGGCCCCAGTATTCGCGTTTGGCGACCTGTCCGCCGCCATCCTCGATTACTTTTTGCAGGGTATCGGCGATGCCGTCTACCTGGCTGGACGAGACATCCTGGCGTGCGATGAACACGCTTTCGTAAAGCGCCATACGAGGGCACTCCTTCTGGCTGTTCTGCGGCCCGGCGCCTCCAGGATGATCCCGTCTTAGGCTGCCCGGACCTAGCCGGCCTGCACCTTAGGTTGACGCGAACGCCAACCACGGCCAATCCGGCAAGGAGCTATGTGAACGGCGCACTATATAGGAGGTGCCGGCCGGTGCCGCAAGCGTGATCGGGCATGATCTCGCTCCGACCGCCGCCCCGATCATGGGGCGCCCGTTGATTCCCGGAGGCCGTACGCCGTGATCGAACTCATCTTCTATCCGATCCTCCCGTTCGTTGCCTTTCCGCCGCTCGCCCTTGTCGTCGCAGGCGCCTTCGGCTGGGCTCTCTGGCGCCGTCGCGGGGCGCCCATTGCCGGCCGCTTGGGCATCATCATCGCTGTCGCGGCATGGCTCGCCTTCGGCGCTTACGAAAGCTACATGTACGTCTGGTCACAGAGTGTGATCGCCCCGATCCGCGTCGATCTGCTGCTGCTGGCTCCGCTGCTCTATGTCTTGACGATCCCGGGCCTCATCCAGGCCTTCTTGCAACGTCGGGTCAATCGTTCAGATAGATCGTGATCTCGTGATACTTGCCGCAGGCGTTCTCGTGCTGCCAGTTGTTGACGCGCAGATTGAGGCCAAGATGGCCAAGCAGCGCACGGCCCCGCGCTTCGGTCAGATGGGGGCAGCGCAGGATGAGGACATGGAGGTTCACCTTGTTGGTTGCGTAAGCGCAGCGCACGGTGACGCCGGCGCGGCGCAGGATCGCACAATAGTCCTTGGCCGGCCGCGTCTTGGTGACCACCCAGGCGCGGCGGCCACTCAGCCATGCCAGGCTGCCGCCCGTTCTGCCACTCGTATTGCCGCCGCGGGCCGCGGCTTCGGCATTCGCCTTTGCCTCGCGCGTCCGGCGCTCCGCCTCGGCGGTTTTGCGTTTTTCCTCGGCCAGACGCTGGCGCGCGGCCTCGGCGAGCTGTTTTTCGGTTGCCGCGCGCTCGCGTTCGCGCACAACCAGGAAAGCGCCGCCAGCGACCACCGCCACCAGCGCCACGGCGAGGATGACGGTCAGCCAGACAAAGCCGCGATTATTGCCGCTCATTTCGCTGCCAGCCGGTCGCGGGATCGGCCGTTCACTTGCGCTTGATATCCAGGGTCAGGTCGCCCTTCTGGCCAGTGTTTCCGGTGGTCCAGACCGCCCGGATGCTGCAGCGATCGGCGGAGATCGTCCCCACATGCGAGCCGCTCGTCAGGAAGATCGGCTGGCTGGGATGGCTTTCCCAGATTTCGATACGGCCGCTCTTCAGATTGACCTTGGCGCGGATCGCGATCCTCGTCGGTGGCGGGGCCAAATATATGCCGCCGCCGAACATGTTGAGCTTGCCTTCGCCGGCTGGCTCGGTGCGATCGAACCAGAAGCGTATGCGTTGCGGCGAGTTGGCCCCGCGCCACTTAAAAGTGCCATGATAAGGGTTCGCCTCGCTCGATTTGCAGGCTTTCCCATCGTCCCGCCCAACTGCATAGGCAGCTGATGCAACGATAAGACTGGCGACAACGATTGCCAGTGTCTTCACCTGGTGGCGCATTTTGTTCGTGTCCTCGTGCGCTATGCCCGAATGCTCCACAGTGCGGGTTGAAACATCTTGCGGCAAATCTTATCGCCCGCCACCCATAGGCGCAAAATTGGGATTGGCACAGCTTGAAACCGAGCGGCTTCGCCTTGACACAGCCGGCATGGTGGCTATGACGCTGCGTTCGCGCTTTGCCGGCGCGAGCCAAAAATGCGGAACGGCAAAGCAACACGAAAAAGGGGCAATAGCATGACGCGCGCGTTCGTGTTCCCGGGTCAAGGCAGCCAGGCGGTCGGCATGGGCAAGGCATTGGGCGAAGCCTTCGCGCCCGCGCGCGAGGTTTATGAAGAGGTCGACGACGCGCTTGGCCAGCGGCTCTCAAAGCTCATGTTCGAGGGCCCCGCCGACGAACTCATCCTGACGGAGAATGCCCAGCCGGCGCTAATGGCGGCCAGCATCGCGGTTCTGCGGGTGCTCGAGGCCGAGGCGGGGATCGAGATCGGCCAGGCGGCGGGATTTGTCGCCGGGCATTCGCTGGGTGAGTATTCCGCGTTGGCGGCCGCGCGGGCGCTCGATCTCGCCGATGCGGCGCGGCTGCTGAAGACACGCGGCCAGGCGATGCAGGCTGCCGTCCCGGTGGGCGCCGGCGCCATGGCCGCATTGCTGGGCGCGGAACTCGATCTTGCGACCGCCATCGCCGAAGAGGCCGCCGAGGGCGAAGTTTGCGCCGTCGCCAATGACAATGGCGCCGGGCAATGCGTGGTCAGCGGAACCGCGTCGGCGGTCGATCGCGCCATCGCGCTGGCCGAGGAGCGCGGCGTCAAGCGGGCGATCAAGCTGCAGGTGAGCGCGCCCTTTCATTGCGCGCTGATGCAGCCGGCGGCCGATGCGATGGCGGCGGCGCTTGAGGCGGTGACGCTCATACCGCCGCTTGTGCCCGTCATCGCCAATGTGACCGCCGCGCCCGTTTCCGACCCCGACACGATCCGGGGCCTCCTGGTTGAGCAGATCACCTCCATGGTGCGTTGGCGCGAAAGCGTGCTGGCGATGCGCGCGGCCGGTGTGGATACCCAAATCGAGCTCGGCGCAGGCAAGGTCCTGTCAGGGCTGGCGCGGCGTATCGACCGAGATATGACCGCCCTCAACGCCGAGACGCCGGGCGATATCGATGCGCTGGTGAAGGCACTGTGAGCCCGGAGCGCGCGGCCGGCCACGGCCGCGTGTGGGCTTGCAAGCGGGGCGCTGAAACCCCATCATCATGGGATTGCAACGCCGTCGGCGTGGAACGCTGGCCAAGCGGGGGAAGAGTATGTTACGGAACGCCGCCCGTGGCGGCGTGAGCGCGCGGATGGGGCGGAGATGGACCGCCACTGCGGCTCCATTGAAAGCGTCCATCCAACAGTCGAGATCGCTTGAGGATAACGAATATGAGTGATGTTGCCGAGCGCGTGAAAAAAATTGTCGTCGAGCATCTTGGTGTCGACGAGGCCAAGGTCGCGGACAACGCCAACTTCATCGAGGATCTGGGCGCCGACAGCCTGGATACCGTCGAGCTGGTTATGGCGTTCGAAGAAGAGTTCAGTTGCGAAATCCCCGACGACGCGGCGGAGAAGATCGTCACCGTCAAGGATGCCATCGACTACATCAAGAAGATCGCAGCCTGACCAGGGCCGGACTTGTCCGGCATGCCGCTGGCCCAGCGCACCTTATGCCCAACCCGTGCCTCTGTCTTAGGAGCGCTCGGACAATCATGAACAGTCAGCGATAGGCGGATGAGACGGGTAGTCGTCACCGGCCTGGGGATCGTGGCACCGCTTGGCGTCGGGGTTGAGGCTGTGTGGAAGCGCCTAATCGAGGGCCATTCCGGCATTACCGGCGTTCAGGGCTTCGATGTCTCCGATTTGCCGGCCAAGATCGCAGGTGTGATCCCGCGCGGCGAAACGACCGAAGGCCGTTTCAATGCCGACGATTGGATGGCACCCAAGGACCAGCGCAAGGTCGATCCCTTCATACTCTACGCCATGGCCGCGGCGACCCAAGCAGTGGAAGACGCCGGCTGGACCCCCGATGAAGAGGAAGACCAAGACCGTACCGGCGTCATGATCGGCTCCGGCATTGGCGGCCTGCAGGGCATTTACGAAGGCTCGATCACGCTGCACGAACGTGGACCGCGCCGGCTAAGCCCGTTTTTTATACCCTCTTGCCTAGTCAATCTCGCCTCAGGCCAGGTTTCGATCAAGTATCGATTTCGCGGCCCCAACCATTCCGTGGTGACGGCGTGCTCGACGGGCGCGCACGCGATCGGCGATGCCAGCCGGCTGATCGGCCATGGCGACGCCGATGTCATGGTCGCCGGCGGCGCCGAAGCGGCGGTCTGCAGGATCGGCATTGCCGGTTTCGCCGCGGCCCGCGCGCTTTCGACCAATTTCAACGACGAGCCGCATCGTGCCTCGCGGCCCTGGGACAAGGACCGTGACGGCTTCGTCATGGGCGAGGGCGCGGGCATCGTGGTGTTGGAAGAGTTGGAGCATGCAAAGAAACGCGGCGCCAACATTTACGCCGAGGTGATCGGTTACGGCCTGTCAGGCGACGCGCACCACATCACTGCGCCTGCTGCCGACGGCAATGGCGGCTTCCGCGCCATGACCAACGCGCTCAAGAGCGCCGGACTTGGGCCCGAAGACATCGACTATATCAACGCCCATGGCACGTCGACGCCGCTCGGCGACGAGATCGAGGTGAACGCGGTCAAACGCCTTTTCGACGATCACTCATACAAGCTCTCCATGTCGTCGACCAAATCGGCGATCGGGCACTTGCTGGGTGCCGCGGGCAGCGTGGAGGCGATCTTCTCGATCATGGCACTCAACACCGGTGTGTTGCCGCCGACGCTCAATCTCGACAATCCGTCCGAGGGCTGTGATATCGATCTGGTGCCCAAGCAGGCAAAGGAGCGGACGGTCAAACACGTACTCACCAATTCCTTCGGCTTCGGCGGGACCAACGCCAGCCTGATCTTCGGCGCGGCACCTTAACCGATGCGGCGTGTTCTCGCGGCGGTGCTCGGACTGTTCATCGGCCTCGCCGCGGTCGTCGGGCTGCTTGGCTATTGGGGTTTGAAGACCTACACCGCCGCCGGGCCGTTGCGCGAAGCGACAACCGTTGTCATTCCGAAGGGCTCCGGCCGCGATGCCATCCTGCGCCGTCTGCTTGCTGTCGGAGTGATCGAGGATCCGGTGGTTTTCCGTGTCGCCATGCGCTTGACCCGCAGCGCCGGCCGTTTGAAGGCCGGCGAGTACCGCTTTCCGCCACGCGTCAGCATGAAGCGGGTACTGGCGCGGATCGTTGCGGGCAAGACGGTGCTGCGCATGTTCACCGCGCATGAGGGACTCACGACCTATCAGATCCTGGAACGTCTCAAGGCAACCGACGGCCTGGAAGGCGATGTGTCGTTGGCGCCGCGCGAGGGCGCGTTGCTGCCCGAGACCTACAGCTTTGCACTCGGCGATAAGCGCGATGCCATCGTCAAGCGGATGCGCGATGCGATGGCGGCGGCGCTCAACGAGCTTTGGCAAAAGCGCGCCAAGGATTTGCCGTTCAAGACCAAACGCGAGGCACTCATCCTCGCCTCGATCATCGAGAAGGAAACCGGTAAGGCCGGCGAGCGAGTGCGGGTCGCGGCGGTCTTCGTCAATCGGCTGCGCAAAGGCATGCGCCTCCAGACCGACCCGACCGTGATCTATGGCATCACCAAGGGAAAAGGCCCGCTGGGCCGCCGGTTGCTGACCAAGGACCTGGAGCGCAAGACGCCCTACAACACCTACCGGATCGATGGCCTGCCGCCGGGCCCGATCGCAAATCCCGGCCACGCCGCCATCGCCGCCGCGCTCAACCCGGCCAAGACCAAGGAGCTTTACTTCGTCGCCGACGGGACCGGCGGTCATGCCTTCGCCGAGACGCTGGAAGAGCACAACAAGAACGTCGCCCGCTGGCGCGAGCTGCGCCGCCAACGCGAAGCGGAAGCGGCGAAGAAAAAGGCCGAGGAAGCGAAAAAGACCAACGGCGACGGCAGCAGCAAAACAGGCAACGGCGGCAGCACGAATTAATGCCGAGCGCCTACCGGACACTGTCCGCGCGTCCAAGCGACTTATAGCGTCGCCGGTAGCGGGCCGGCGTGGTGCCGGTGCGCCGTTTGAACAGGCGTCGGAAGAACGTTGGATCTTCGTAGCCGATCGCCCGCCCGACTGCGTCGGTGGGCTCCTCGGTCGTTTCGAGAAGTTGTTTGGCCTCTTCGATGCGCAGCGTCTGCACATACTCAACCGGCGAATAGCCGGTGGCCGACCTGAAGCGTCGTTTGAACGTGCGCTCCGGCAGCCCCGCGCGCTCCACCATGCGGGCAGCCGGCGAGGCGGCGGCGTAGTGATTGGCGATCCAGCTCTGGGCGTCGGCGATGACTGCATCGTCGTGTCGCCGCGGCCGGCCGACCGCCATGTACGGCAGCTGGCCCTCGCTGCGGTCGCCGAACACAAAGACCTTGGCCGTGCGGACCGCCTCCGTCTGACCGCAGAACCGCGCGACAAGGTAGAGCGCCAGATCTTCCCAGGACGAGGCGCCGCCGCTTGTGATGACACGGTGCTCCGGGCCGGTTGGGACGAGAATGCGCTCGGGTCTCAGCATCACGGCGGGGAAAAAGCGCGCGAAAAGATCGGTCATTGACCAGTGTGTCGTCGCGTCCTGGCCATCGAGCAGCCCTGTATCGGCCAGCAGCACCGATCCCGAGCACACCGAACAGATATGCGCGCCATCGTCGTGCCGGCGGCGGATCCAGTCGGCGACCTTTGGCCAACGACCGCGCGGGTCCTCATCGGTGGCAAGGGCAAGATCGGCCACGATTATGATGTCGGTCGCGTCGATCTCGCCGAGCGATGCATGCGGGGCGATCGGCGTGCCGGCGGCGCAGGTGAACATGGCACCGTCGGGTGAGACGATCTTCACATCGAATAGTGGCGCGCTTTCCGACGCTCCGGTCAGAAACGGCCAGGCCACGCCGGCCGATGTGAAGACCTCGTATAAGCCATAGAGCGCCGCGGGCGTGCTCTCCGGCAACGCCAGTAGGCTCACCGATACCGGCCGGTTTCCCGCGCTTGTCGTCATCGAGCCAATTTGGCAGATAAACCCCGTTTGTGTCCATTGTCGCTCTAGCGGGCGATTCGCTCCAAGCCTAGTTTCGGCCCGCAACGCAACGGAACCCAACTAGCCCAATTCAGTGGCGCCGGGTTTCGCCCCTTCCATCCAATCGGAGAAATGCAATGAATATGGCTGCACCAGTCGCGCTGTCGTTCGACCAGCACACAGCGGAACTATTCGCAGAGAAGATCGGCGGGATCGTGAATTCCGGCGCTGTATCGGTCATGCTGTCGATCGGCCACCGCACAGGTCTGTTAGATACGCTGGCCATGCTGCCGCCCAGCACCAGCGCCCAGATCGCCGAGGCTGCGGCGCTGTCCGAACGCTATGTCCGCGAGTGGCTTGCCGTGATGGTGACGGCCGGCATCGTGGACTACGCACCGAAAGCACGGCGCTATCATCTTCCTGACGAGCACGCATCCTGCCTGACACACAATGCGCCACTGGGCAATCTGGCGATCTACGCCCAGTTCGTACCGATGTCGGGGGCGGTACAGGACCGTATCGTTGAGTGTTTCAAAACCGGCGATGGGACCCGCTACGACGACTATCCGTGCTTTCACGCCATCATGGCAGAGGACAGCGCCCAGAACGTCGTGGCACCGCTTTTCGATGCGGTGTTGCCGCTGGCTGAGGGCCTTGCGGCGCGGCTTGAAGCCGGGATCGACGTCCTCGACGCCGGATGCGGCGCCGGCGGGACCCTCATCGCAATGGCGGCGCGTTATCCCAACAGCCGCTTTACCGGCTACGATCTGTGCCCGGACGCCGTTGCCGCGGCGCGGCAAGCGGCCGGAGCCGTGTCCAACATCCGCTTCGAGCAGTGCGATCTGACCGGCTTCAGCGAGCCGGGCGCTTTCGATCTCGTCACATCATTCGATGCGATCCACGACCAGAAAGATCCCCAAGGCGTATTGGCCGGCATTCACGGCGCGCTGCGGCCGGGCGGTGTTCATCTGATGCAGGATATCGGCGGTTCGGCCTCGCTGGAAAATAACCTCGACTTTCCGTTCGCAGCGTTTCTCTACACGGCGTCCTGTATGCATTGCATGCCTGTTTTCCTGGGCCAGGGCGGCGCGGGCTTGGGCACGATGTGGGGCTGGGAGACGGCCGAGCGGATGCTGGGCCAAGCGGGTTTTCGTTCGATCGAGCGTCACGTTCTGGATCACGATCCGATGAATGTCTGGTTCGTCTCGCGCAAGGACTGAACGGAGATGCGGCCGTCGATCAATCCTTGGCGGCCGCATCCTTCCTCGGCAGCATTCTCAGCAGCGGATCGGTCAGCGCGACCGGCAGGCCGGCGATCAGGCGCGCCAGCCAGTACATCGTCAGCGGAAAGGCAATGCGCCCCTTGTTGCGCCGCAAGGCCCGCTTGATCTTGCGAGCCGCCCGGTCGGCATCCATCAGCATCGGCATCGGGAACTTGTTGCGCGCCGTTATGCGGCTGTGGACATAGCCGGGGCAGATCACGTTGACCTCGATGCCGCGGTGATGCAGCTCGCCGCGCATCGCCTCGCCATAGATGCGGACCGCGGCCTTGCTGGCGCAATAGGACGGCGCCCCGGGAAGCCCGCGAAACGAGACCAGCGAGCTCATGATCGCGATCTGCCCCCGTTTGGTTGTGGGCTTGCCGTCGGGCCGCGTGGGGTCACGCGCCAGCATCGCCTCGATTGCCGGCAGCACGGTGTTCATCACGCCGTCGATGTTGATGGCCAGCACGTCGCGCGCTTGCGCGGCATGTTCGCGGCCGCCGCCGGTGCCGGCTGACACGCCGGCATTCGCGACCACGAGATCGATCGGGCGCTCGGCCTCGATTTTTGCGATCCAGTCCGCCATCGCCGCCGCGTCGGTAACGTCGATCACTCGGGCGTCGATCATGGCGCCCTTGTTGCGGCAGCGCTGGCGGATCTCGCCCAGCCGCGCCGCGTCGCGTCCGCTAAGGGCGAGAAAGACGTCGTGCGTGGCATAGGCGACAGCAAGCGCCTCGCCGATGCCGCTGGAGGCGCCTGTGATCAGGATGGTTTTGGGATCGCGCATCGCGAGCGGGCCGCCGGGCGCTTGTTGCCGTACCGGGCGCGGTATATAGAGGGTTGCGCGCGCTTAGGCTAGCGCGGACGTGCTTTACGCTTGGCGCACGGGGGAGATTTCGTGGAGCAGGGGGGCGGGTGACGATTTTCAGCATGACCGGTTTTGCCCGCGAGGAAGGTGCCGACGAGGGTGCCCAGTGGGTCTGGGAGGCGCGCAGCGTCAACGCCCGCGGCCTCGACATCCGCTGCAAGCTGCCGCCCGGCCTCGATCGGATCGAGGCGCCGGCGCGCGAGGCCGTCGCGGCGCGCGTCAGGCGCGGCTCCGTCTCGATCAATCTCACCCTGACACGCCGGTCCGGCGAGGGCGCGCTGAGGATCAACCGCGCATTACTCGACGAGGTGATCCGCCTGCGCGACGATTTGGGCGATATCGTCGATCCCGCCCCGCCGCGCCTTGAGGCGCTGCTGGCGGTGCGCGGCGTCTTGGAGCTTGCTGGGGAGGAGCCGGATGAGACGGCTGAGAAGGCGCGCGATGCGGCGCTGCTCGCCTCGCTGGGGCGCACCCTCGACGCGCTGGCGGTGATGCGGGGCGAGGAGGGCGCCCGCTTGGGGGATATTTTTGCCGATCAGCTTGCCGAGCTTTCGGCGCTTGCCGGGTCTGCCGGCGAGACCGCCGCCGTGCAGCCGGGCGCGATCAAGGCGCGCCTCGCACAGCAGGTCGCGGCGCTCATCGAGGCCGATCCGGCATTGCCCGAGGAGCGCCTGGCCCAGGAAGCCGCGCTGCTTGCCGCCAAGGCCGACGTTGCCGAGGAGCTTGACCGGCTGGGCGCGCATGTCGCTGCCGTACGCGATCTCATATCCGCAGACGAGCCGGTGGGCCGGCGCCTCGATTTTCTGTGCCAGGAGCTCAACCGCGAGGCCAATACGCTCTGCGCCAAGTCCTCCGATATCGCGCTTACCAATATCGGTCTGGCCTTGAAGGCCGCGATCGAACGCCTGCGCGAGCAGGTCCAGAACGTCGAGTAGCGCATCCGCGATGAGCGCGCGCGTGAACAATCCACCGATTTCCAGACGCGGCCTGATGCTGGTGCTGTCCTCGCCCTCGGGCGCCGGCAAGACCTCGATCGCGCGCGCGATCCTGGCCGCCGATAACAACATTTCGATGTCGGTGTCCGTGACCACGCGGCCCCAGCGCGCCGGCGAGAAGGAGGGCGTCGACTACCACTTCATCGACGCCGCACGCTTCGAGACGATGGCTTCGGCCGGGGAGCTACTGGAGCACGCCGAGGTTTTCGGCAACCGCTATGGAACGCCGCGCGCGCCGGTCGACGAAGCGTTGGAAGCGGGCCGCGATGTGCTTTTCGATATCGACTGGCAGGGCGCCAAGCAGATCGAGGAGGCGGCGCGCAGTGATTTAATCAAGGTTTTCATCCTGCCGCCTTCCTTTGCCGCGCTGGAATCCCGGCTCAAATCGCGCGAGCGCGATCCGGGAGACGTCGTCGCCAAACGTATGGCGCTCGCCATGGATGAGATCGACCACTGGTCGGAGTATGACTACGTCGTCGTCAATGCCGTTCTGGATGAGAGCGTGGCCCAAGTCCGCGCCATCCTGGCCGCCGAGCGGCTCCAGCGCCGCCGCCAGACCGGGCTGGTCGATTTCGTCAACCGGCTCCGGGACCGCGGCTAATACTGGTCAAACCGGCGGGACAGCACGCGCCAGCGCACAGAATGCCTCCACCGGCAGGTCTTCCGCCCGTGCCGTCGGCTCGACGCCGGCGGCGTCCAGCAAGGCTGCCGTATCGCCGCCCAGCGTCCTGAGGCTCGATCGCACCATCTTGCGGCGTTGGCCGAAGGCGGCGGCGGTGACGCGCTCGAGGATGGCCATCTCGGCCGGCGCCAGCGGCTCGGTACGCGGCGTCAAGCGGACCACCGAAGACGCCACCTTGGGCGGCGGCACGAAAGCCTCGGCAGGCAGATTGAACATCCGCTCGGCTTCACAGAGCCATTGCGTCAGCACCGTGAGCCGTCCGTAGGCCTTACTCCCGGGCTTGGCGATCAGCCGCTCGGCAACCTCCTTCTGGAACATCAGGGTCATCGAGCGAATGGCCGAGGCCTTGGCCAGCCATTTTATGAGCAGCACCGTGCCGATATTGTAAGGCAGGTTGGAGACGACACGGAGCGGCAGGCCGCCGTGATCGCGCGCCAGGGCCGCCGGATCGACCTCCAGTGCATCGCCCTCGGCTACGGTAAGCCGCCCACCGGCGGCCGTCACCAGCTCCTGCAAGGCCTCAACGCAGCGCGGATCGCGCTCCACCGCGACGACATGGGCGGCGCCAGCGCGCAGCAGCGAGCGTGTGAGCGCGCCGGGTCCCGGTCCGACCTCGTAGACGAGGCAGCCTTCGAGCGGCCCCGCTGCCCGTGCGATCCGGTCCGTCAGATTGAGATCGAGGATAAAATGCTGACCAAGCGCGCCCCGCGCCCTCAAATGGTGACGTGCGATGACGTCGCGCAAAGGCGCCAGACCCTCGATCGCGGCGACAAGGTCGGCCAAGGCTCAATCGGCGCCGCGCGCGCCGCCATGGGCACGCCGCCGCGCAGCCATTTCGCCCGCCATCGTGAGGGCCGCGATAAGGCTGCTGGGGTTGGCCTCGCCGGTTCCGGCCAGCGCCAGCGCCGTGCCGTGGTCGGGTGAGGTGCGGATGAAGGGCAGGCCGAGGGTGATGTTGACCCCGTGATCGAATTCGATGGTCTTGAGCGGGATCAGCGCCTGGTCGTGATACATGCACAGCGCCGCGTCGTATTCCGCCCGCGCGCGGGTGTGAAACAGCGTGTCGGCGGGGGCCGGGCCGCTGATGTCGATGCCGCTGTCGCGCAAAATCTGGATCGCTGGGTTGATAATCGCGCGCTCCTCGGCGCCGAGTGCGCCGGCTTCGCCGGCATGCGGGTTGAGTGCGGCCACAGTAAGCCGCGGCGCTGCGATGGCGAAATCGCGCTGGAGCGCCTTGGCGGTCGTCTGGCCAGCCGCCACGATCATTTCGCTGGTAAGGGTGCTGGCAACTTCCGCCAGCGGTATGTGGACCGTCACCGGCACGACCCGCAATCCCGGGACGGCGAGCATCATCTGCGCCGCCGCACCGCCGCCTGCCAGGGCGCCCAGATACTCGGTATGGCCAGGATGCGCGAAGCCGCCCTCATACATCGTGGCTTTGTGGATCGGATTGGTGACCACGGCGGCTGCGCGCCCTTCACGTGCGAGCGCGACGGCGCGGTCGATCGCGGCGATCACGGCCGGCACATTGTCCCGATCGGGCCGGCCGGGATCGGCATCGGCGGCGAGCCCGCAGCGCAGCACCGGCAGGGCCGCCGCGAACGCCTCGGTTGCGGCTTCCGGTTCGTCGATTTCGACAATCGGCACGGCGAGATCAAGGCGCCGGGCCAACGCGGCCAGACGCGCGGGATCGTCGATTGCAAAAAATGGGTGCGCGCCGGCCCGTTCCGAGTACCAGGCCTTGAGGGTGATTTCACCGCCGATCCCCGCCGGCTCTCCCATGGTCAGCGCGATTGGCGGGACGGCGCCCGCGTTCATACCCTCACGTCGAGATAGGCAGATCGCCGGAGGTCACGCAGATAACGACGGGTCAGAATGTTCGTCTGGCGGCCCGCCAGCGCCCGGCGTATCGACAGCATGCGCTTGCGGTCGGAGCCGGCGTCGCGCTCGCAAACCATGATGACCGTCAACCCGTCCTTCGTCTCGATCGGCGCGCTTGCCTTGCCGACCTGGAGGAACTGCGCGGGCCGGCGCAGATGCGGCGTCAGGCTCGCGAGCTGGACGTTTTTGACCCGGGAGGTCGCCGATGCGCCGAGGTCCTTGCCCAGCTTTTCCATATCGGCGCAGCTCGAAGCTGTTTCGCTGATCTTCTTGGCCCGTTCGAGCTGGCGCTTGCGATCGGCATCCTTGGCCTTAGGCGGGTATTTCAGCAATACCTGGGCCAGCGAAACCGTCGGATTCTTGGTTGGCGCAATGGTAATGACGCGGGTCTCGCGCAGGGCCAGAATATAGTACCCGCCGGCAGTGCGGAGCGGACCGACGACATGCCCCGGCTTCATCTGCCGCAATCGGTTATCCAGCTCGGTCGGCAGCGAGCCTTGATCGATCCAGCCTAGGTCACCGCCGACCTTAGCGGTGGGGCTCTGGGAGAATTGGGTGGCGATCCGCGCGAAGCTCACGCCTTTTTTGATCTGATCGAACAACCGCTGGGCGGTGCTCCGCACGTCGCGCTCCTGGTCGGGCGTATCGACGCTCAGAAAGATCTCGGAGACCCTGTAGCGCTTCTCGCCCTGATTGGCTTTGACCCGTGCGATATATTCGCGGATCTCTTCGTCGCTGATGCGCACCCGCGGATGGATCTTCTGGATGATCACACGACGCCAGGCAATCGCGGCCTGGATTTGCTCGATCACCGTGCGCGTATCGATGCCCCGGCTGCGGAAAAACGGGAGCAGGCGGCCCTTTGGAATATTGTTGTTGGCTTCCAGGCGCCGAACCGAGGCATCCAGCTCCTTTTTCGAAACCTTGATGCCGAGCCGGCGGGCCTCTTGCATCTTTAGCCGCTCCTCGATGAGCGATCGCAGGATCTGCTTTGAAAGGCGCTTGCGGGTCTCAGGATCGTTGCGGATGCGTGAGGTCTTGAGCACGAAATTGAGACGGGCGCGAAGATCACGCACGGTGATCACCTCGGCATTGACCACCGCGGCGATCCTGAGCTCGTTGGGGGCCTGCTTAAGGGTCGTTCGGCGCTGGGCCAACTGTTCGACACCAGGCGAAATTTCGCCGGCTCGCGCGGCCATGTCGCCCGGCACCTGTCCGGCCAAAATGACGGCCAACGTCAAACCAACGACAAATGCCGCTTTCATAGCCGCTTTCATATCTGCTGTCTCCGGCTCGATTGCCCCGCGGCGGCGGACTTATATCCGCTCATCGGGCCCAATTGCAAACGGAAGGCTCCGTCGCAAATGGGCCGCCTTAGAGGCCACTCGCAACTTCGCCAAGGTGTTTCAATACTATACGCAAGAAAAACCGATTGCTTGCCTTTACATCTCGGTCCGATGTGAAGGATCGGGAAAAATTGAGATCCACCAGACAACATTCATTCTTGAATACGGCGCCAAGGCCCCAGGACAGTGCCGAGTCGGAGTCGATGTCGTATCGCGAGGTCGCGCGAACAGCCCAATTCTTGGTCAGCTGCGCCGTTATTCCGCCAAAGATTTCCTCACGCTCGCCGAATTCGGCATTGTTCTCATTGCCGCGGAAATAGAAGTAGCTAACGCCGGCCCGCAGCCAGGGTGGACCGGCCATGGCCGTGACCTCATGGCGCTTGCGCCGGAAGCGTTGGGTTCCCAATCGGAAGCGGTAGAGGACTTGGAAGAAATCCGCAGGTTGAATGTCGATGCGCCCGACCAAATCGGAAAAGCGGTCGTCGAGCCCCGAGTCGGTCGGGAAATGGTGACGATTGGTGAAGCGGTAGCTGTTCCCCAGGAATATTGAGGTCTTGCCGCCGCGATTGCCATAGAAAGACGAGCTTACTCCATAGACGACCCGCGTGCCCTGATCGACCCGGTCCAGTCCGTTGAACCGGTTGAGCGCGAAGACATTGGTGTCGTCAAGCTCAACGTCCAGGCTGTCTTCATTGGGGATCTTGAACGGATTGCCACTGTTGGGCGCAACGATGAAGGATACGCGCGGTTCGATCACGTGGCGCACATTGCCAAGTTCACGCACCAGCGGGTAGCGCCAATCAACAAATCCTTGCGGGAAAAACCGCCCGGTGAACCCGGTATATTTGCGTCCCGGCGCCGGTGCATCCGGATCGGAAACGACGTTAACCCAGTAGAGGTCGCCCTGCAGCTGCGCGCCAACGCGGAAGAGATGACCGCTCTTGGTGGTGAGCGGGAGCTCCCAGCCGCCCTTCAACGACAACCGCCGGCTATTTACGCCTTCGACGCGTGTCAACGACATCACATTCGCATCAAACGACCAGCGGCCATAGGCGCCGCCCGGACCAATGGGCTTGCCGATGACGTTGTAATCGACCAGCGGAAAGACGATCGGCGTCTTTGCGTAGTCGTCTTCCTCGCGCAACCCCTGGAAGTGATAAAGACGTGCCGACGCGTAACTGCGGCCATTGAAACCTTCGGTGAATATCGTGGTGACGATCGAATTGATGGAGCTGATGCTATATCGCCGCAAGTAGGTATCGTCGGTCGTCCATCCGCCGTCCCAGCCGAAGCGCCAGATATTGTCGACATCGAATAGTCCGCGCGTGAAGATGTGACCGCGGTTCTGATTTCCGCTGCTCTCGTCGCCGGCCGCGTCCAGTCTTTTGACATTGGTGAAACTGCCGCGAACATCATAGGCGCCGTTTGGCACGCGGTGCCGCCATTGTGCGAACATGGCCGGCCGCACCTTGGAGAAGATCATGGGGCTGATCGTCAGGTCCTTGTCGGGCCCGAGCTCGATGAAGTAGGGGATGCGCGTGAACAGCCCCAACTGCTGATCGCTGCCGTAAACCGGATAGAGAAAACCGGTGCGCCGTTTGACGGTCGGGTCGGGATGGCGGAAGTACGGCGAATAGGCGATCGGCACGCCGTATATCTCAAGCCAGCCGTCGAAATACTCGATATCCTTGGTTTCCTGGTTGTGCACCACCCGGCGCGCCTTCAGCTGCCATAACGGCGCGCGCTTGGGATCCTTTGGGCACAGCCGGCAGGGCGAGAACACGACCTTGTTCATGGCGGTTTCCTTGCCGCCGCTGCGCACGGCAGAGTTTGCCGCCAGCCGCGTGTTGTCGTCGAACAACAAGCGGAAGTTCTGGATCACGCCGTCGCGCAAATCGTCTTTCAGGCGGACCCGGTCGGCGAACACGACATGGCCCCCCGGCTCGGTCAGGCTGACCTTGCCAACTGCGGTCACGGTCTTGGTCTTCTGATTGTAGACAACGCTGTCGGCGCGCAGCACGCGCGGTCCTTGCGAAATCTCGACATTGCCCTTGGCGATAACCAGCGCGCGCGCCCGGTCGAAGTTCACTTCATCGGCGGTGATCAGGATCGGCGTCGTCTTGGCGCCACTGGGCAGCGACTGCGCGAACGCCGCCGGCGCCGCGGCGAGCAGCAACAACAAAATCGCGATGACACTGCGCCCCAACATGGGTCTAGCCGTCCTCGAGATGGAACAATGCGGTCAGCCCCAGCATGGCGCTGGCGCCGGCCGGAATCCATGCCGCCAGTATTATTGGCAGACTTCCCGAGCCGCCCAGATTGAGAATCAGCTTGGAGACGAAAAAGAGCAGGAACCCGGTAACAATGCCGCCCGCGACCGCGACAACGGCGCCCGATTTGCGGTTGTGGCGAAGGGAAAACACCGCGCCGATCAACACCATCGCACAGAGAAGCAAGGGCTCGGCGGTCAGCGAATGGAAATGCAGCCGGTGGCTGAATCCGGAGAAGCCGGCCTTTTCAAGGTTGGTGATGAAGCGGGGCAGGTCCCAGAACGAAATCGTTTCGGGCGAGGAGAAGCTTTCCTGGATCTTGTCGAGGGTGAGGTCCGTCTTCAGGCGGTAGGTCTTGACCTTGGTTGTGCCGCGCTTGGGGGAAAAGAGCTGTGCGTTGTCGAGCACCCAATAGCCCCCACGCAGCACCGCCGTGCTTGCGTCTATCCGCGAGGCGAAACGGTCCTGACCCTCATAAAGCAGCACCATCACCTGATGCAGGATCAGTTTGTCGGACGATACGTGGCCGGCATGGATGACGGTATGTCCGTTCTTGTCTATCTGGCGCAGCCACACGCCGGTATTGGAGAGTGCGAGGATGCTCGACCGGTGTTTCAGATATTGCGATTCCAGTTGCTGCCAGCGCGCATACATCACAGCAGCGACCGGGTTGACGACCGCAAGACGCACGGCGCCGATCAGCAACGCCGCGACCAATGCCGGCGCCAGGAATTGCCACACCGAAACGCCCGATGCGCGGATCGAGACCAGCTCGCTGCTTCGGTTCAGGCGCCAGAAGCACATCATGCCCCCGAACAGGATGGCGAACGGGATCGTGGCCTGCGCCAGGAACGGCAGCTTCATCGCCGCCATCGCCAGCACCAGATCGAATGAGACGTTTGCCTTTCCCGACGAGCGGCGCAGCAGCTCGATCATGTCGATCATGAAGATCAGCGTGACGAACAGAAAAAACGTCGCGCCGAACCAGATCAGAAACTGACGCGCGATGTAGACGAACATAATGGCGGAAAGCCGGGTTTTCATGCCGCCCCCGTCACGCCGCGTAGTTCGCCGGGATCTGCCGACCTTTGGTCGGACGCATCCTGCTGGCACGGAAGAGGAGCACGAACCCGATCACAATCGGCAGAACCGCGTTCGCATACATAAGGATGATCGCTTCGGGGATCTTGGCGGCAAAATTGTGCAGTCCAATGGCGGAACCCTGGATCACACCGGCGGCGCCGATCGCCAGCACGATCCGCTTTGCCTGGCCGCGCTTGTCGAATTGTCCGTAGAGCAACGCGATCAGCGCCACCATGACCATCGCCAGCGGCAACATGGGGGTGACGATCCGGTTGTGCCCGGCGGCGATCAGTTTCTTGTAGTAGTGGCGATCGTAATTGTTGGTCGGATCGGGGTTAAGGAGCTGGGTCAGGGAACGCTCGGCCGGCTGGTAGAGCCGGGTTTTCTGGGCGTCGCTCAACGCGCCGAGCTCGAAGCTGTATCGCTGGAAGGCGAGATAGGAAATTCGATTGCTTTGCCGGTCGAGCTCCATGCGGCTGCCCTGCACGAGCACCACCCGCGGGCCGCTGTCCGACTGAATGATCGCCCCCCGCTCTGCCATCATCGTTACGGGTTTTGTGGGGTTGCGCCGGTCCTGGACCAGGATGCCCTGCATCTCCCCGGTCTTGTCGCGGCTGCGGACATAGATCATGAAATTCTTGCCGAGGCTGTTGAAGCGCCCTTCCTGGATCAGCACCGCGGAGAAGTCGTTGCGGATCGCCAGCTCGGTATCCTTGAACTTCCGGAACGACGCCGGAACCATATAGAAGGCCAGCACCAGCACGATGGCGCTGACGACGACGCTGAGGCCCAGTGCGGCGCGCGCAAGGCCGGCATTGCTCTGCCCGACCGAGCGCATGATCACGATCTCGCGGTCGGACAGCAGGCGGTTATATGTATGTAATACCGCCAAAAAGAGCGCGATCGGGATGATGATCAGCATGAATGCGGGCAGCAGCAACAAAGTCAGCTCCAGGAAGGTGCTGAACGACATCCCGTGGTTCACGATCAGACGAATAAGACGCAGCGATTGGGTCAGCCAAATCGCCAGCGTCAGCGCGATGGTAACGAAGATCGTCACGAGCAATAGCTGGCGCAGAATGTAACGGTTGATCGTGTCCGCCATCTCACTCCCGTCGCGCGCTAGGCCCGCGAAGCTTGGGGGTTTGTCGGCAGCCTTGACACGTCCGTTTCACCGACCGTCCGTTCCCCCTGGACGGCGTGTGAATAATTTGGACGACGTGCTGGCGTCTCTTGCCCCTTGTTTGTCGGTGTAAGGTAATCGGCTTACCGGCGAAAGTCCGTGATTATTTTTCGGCAATCTTGTCCACGGCCAAGAAAATTACCGTCGTGTGTTTGCGGTGCGCCGGTCCCTATCAGACGCGCGCCTGGCGCGCGGGCTTCGGGTCGGGCTCATCGTCGCGGTCGTCGGCAAGCTGCATCGCATAGAGCCGCGCATAAGCCCCGTCTTGCGCGATCAGGGCGGCATGGTTGCCCGATTCGATAACCCGCCCTTCATCGATCACGTAGATCAAATCGGCGTCCAGCACGGTGGAGAGGCGGTGCGCGATCACCAGCGTGGTGCGTCCCTCCATGAGCTTGGCCAGCGCCGTCTGAACCTGGCGCTCCGATGCCGTGTCGAGGGCCGATGTGGCTTCGTCGAGCAGCAGGATCGGCGCGTTCTTGAGCATGGCGCGGGCAATCGACACACGTTGGCGCTGGCCGCCCGACAGCTTGGCGCCCTGGCCGCCGACCTGGGTGTCGTAGCCATGGGGCAATGCCACGATGAAGTCGTGAGCGGCGGCCTGCCTGGCGGCGGCAACGATCTCCGCCTCGGTGGCGTCGGGCCGGCCATAGGCGATGTTCGCCCGCACGGTGTCGTCGAAGAGGCTGATCTCCTGGCTCACCAGGCCGATATTGGCGCGCAGCGAATCGAGAGTGGCATCGCGCACGTCGATGCCGTCGATCGTCACGCTGCCCGTATCGACATCGTAGAAACGGGGGATCAGGTTCATGATCGTCGATTTGCCGGCGCCCGACGGCCCGACCAGCGCCACCGTCTCGCCGGCCGGAACCGTGAGCGAAACACCCCTCAGCGCCGGCACGCCCTCGGTATAGGCGAAGGCCACCTTCTCGAAACGGATCTTGCCGTCGGGCACGTCCAGCACCTTTGCGCCGGGCTTTTCAGTGATCGTGGTTTTGATCTCCAGCACATCGAAGATGCGATGCGCGGCCGCCAGGCCTTCCTGCAAACTGGCGTTCAGAAGCGCGAGCCGTTTGGCCGGCGCGTAGGCCAGCAGCACCGCTGCTATGAAAGACACAAATTCGCCCGGCGTCTTGGCACCGCTGATCACCATGTGTCCGCCATAAAGAATGACCGCAACGATCGCAGCGCCGCCAAGAGTTTCCATGATCGGGTGCGAGGCCGAGCGCGTTCTGAACGACTTGAAATACAGCCGGAAGACGTTCTCGATGATCGCATCCGCGCGCGCCGCCTCGTATCGCTCCATACCATATGCCTTGACGTGGCGTGCACCCTGGAAGGTTTCGCTGAGGAAAGAGGTGAAACGCCCGAGCTCGATCTGACTTTCGGACGAGATCTTGCGCATGCGCCGGCCGATGCGGATGATCGGCAGGATCGCGACGGGAAAGATGAAGAAGGTCACCGAGGCCAGGATCCAGTCCTGGTAGAACATCACCGCGATCAAGAAGGCCAGCGTGAACAGATGAAGGCCCACCCCGGTCAAGGCATCGGAGACCGCGTAGCGCAGCCGCGCCACGTCATTGGTGAACCGCGAGATCAGCTCGCCCGTCGGACTGTCATGGAAGTAGGCAAGATCGGCATTGATGATGTGATGATAAAGGCGGCATTGCACATCGGCGATCACGCGCTGCCCGACCCAGTTCATCGAGACGTGCTGGCCGTAGGTTGCGATCCCCTTGGCGAAAAAAATACCGAACACGATGCCCGCCGCCCAGTAGAGCTGGTCGGTGTTCTGCTCGGTCAGCATCTGGTTGAAGAACGGCTCCATGTATTTGGCCATCGCCGCGGTCGAGGCCGCCGCCACCGCCATGCAGATCAGCGAGAATCCGATGATCCAGAGATAAGGGCGCACATGTTCGCCCACGAGCCGGCGGACCAGAGCCCAGGAGGCCGGATCGATGGGTTTGAAGGCGTTCGATTTGCTCAATGAAGAGACCGTTCGTCAATCAGCGCGGCGTGAAAACTATATTAACACCCTTCATAGCGCCATGGCGCGGTCAAGCGCATGCGGCACGTAAGCGCGCCCCGGCGCGCAGGACTTACCCGTCGCGCCCCGGCGCGCAGGACTTGGAAGGCCAGGCGCGCGGCTCCGAATATGCGCTCATTCGGCCATCGGCGCCGGCGCGCGTTTGACGATATGGAACACACCGCCATATCGCGATTGGCGGATTGCCTCGGGCGCCTTGCGGGCAGACAGAAAATCATGCACCGCGCGCGTGCAACCGTCCCAATCTTGGTAGTCGTCGATAATGACGATCCCGCCCGGGATTATTTTGTCGAACAGGTGCTCCAGGCAATCGAGCGTCGATTGGTACAGGTCGCCGTCGAGCCGCAGCACCGCGATTTTCATATCGGGCGGTGCCAGGGGCAATGTCTCGCTGAACCAGCCTTGATGGATATGGATCCATTGATCGGGCCGCGCCGTTGCCCGAACCCTGGCTTCGAACGTGCCCCGGTCGGCCTGAGCATTGTCGTGATAATTCGCCGCTTCGGTGTCCTGCTGCCAGCTGAGTGCCGATTGCCCGTCGATCGGTTCGACCGGCGGCAGTCCCTCGAAGCTATCAAAGAAGTGAAAGGCGCGCGCACCGGGCGCGGTCGTGAGCAGCCCGCAGGCCATCCCGCCTTTCCAGGTGCCGCATTCGACGATAGCACCACCGTCGAGCGCAGGGTTCTCGAGCGTCGTGGCGACCAGATGCAGATTGCCGATATAGCACCGGCGCTTGACCAGAGTGGCGTCACAATTGCGCCGCCACAGAGCCTTGAGGCGCGGATAGTCGAGGGCGTAGCGCAGCCGCTTGCTGGGGTGTCGGGCAAGAACGCGCATCAATAGGTTCACTTTCGCGCCGCGCCGGTGCCGTTGCCGGCTGGTTTGGCGCGATCATAGACCGTAGCGCAGCGTTCGATGAAATCTGCTGCGGGACCCATCAGGTCGAGCCGGCTCTTGACGTTCAGCCAATACCATTCAGAACCCGCGCGTGCGCCCAGATGACGCCGTGCATACTTCCATGCGCGACCGGCGGCGCGTTGGCAGGCGAAGCGCTTGGTTCGCTCCGGCGTCGACGGGTTGTCGCGCAGAAAGTTTGCGAGCGCGAATGTGACGTCCTTGAGCTCGCGAGCGAAATCCTCTGAGACGCGACCCGGTGCATCCTCCGGCAGGTAAGCGACGAGGGCCGCGACCCTCAAAAAATCCCACTTCGCAGCGAGGCGAAGGGTGAGCGTGTAATCCTGACCGAAAACGATGCGCTCATCACAGCCGCCGACCTCGCGCAGGCAGTCGGTGCGGGCGAGGAACTGGCTTGGATTGAAGAGTGAATTCTTGATCGCGAGCTTGAGCGGCGCCTTCAGCCGCTTGATGTTTGGCGACGGTGGTAGCGGCGCATCCAGGTCTGGCTTCGCATCCGACCGGTAGTCCGCGGCCTCGCCATAGGCAAGGCAGGCGTCGCTGCCGTGCAGCGCCTGCAGCAGCCGGTCGGTCGCGTCATGGGCGAGGAGGTCGTCCGCATCGACAAACTTGAGATACGGCAAGCCCGCCAGCGCGATGGCGCGGTTGGTTGCGTGGGCCGAGCCGTGGTTAGACTGTGCTTCGATCACGGTCGCCGGCCAGCCATCGGTGAGCCGCCGCAGCAGTTCCAGCGAGTTGTCCGTCGACCCGTCGTCGACAAAGACGTATTCGCGCTCAAAATCTCCGCGCTGCGCACGGATCGCCGCCAACACGCCCACAAGATAAGGCGCCTTGTTGTAGACCGGCACGACGAATGAAACGCCGGGCATCTAGCTGGCTTGCGAGGCTGGCATGGCGTCCCCTCATTAGCGGCTAGACCACTTCGCTGCCACCGTTTTCGCAGATCTCCGAATACCGGCCGCGCTGACGCCGCCCCGGCTTGCGAATTCGCCTCTGCTGGCCTATTGCTTGCGAGCCGTCCCATACGCGGAATCGTTGCCCGCCTCGGCCCATAATCCCTCCGTCAGCGAGTGCCCGACATGAAGATCGCCTTCACCCAGCCCGCAATGCCAAAGCTCGGCACGCTCGTCGTCGCCGTGGCCGAGAACCGCGCGCTCACCCCAGCCGCCAAAGCGCTCGACGAGGCCATTGGCGGCGCGCTGCGCCGCGCCATGGAGGTCTCGCGCTTCAAGGGCGCCGCCGACCAGACGCTCGATGTTTTGGCCCCACAAGGGATCGAGGCCGCGCGGGTCCTCCTCGTGGGCATCGGCAAGATAGCCGAATTCGATGCGCTGAAGGCCGAGGCGTTGGGCGGAAACCTCGTTGCCCAGCTGAACGGCGCCGGCGGTGTCGACGCGGCGGTTGAGATCAACGGGCTCGACGACGCCAAGATCAACGAGGCGGAAGCCGCTGCGCGCATCGCGTTCGGCGCCGCTTTGCGCAGCTATCGCTTCGACAAATACCGCACCAAGGAAAAGAAGGACAAGAAGCCGACCTTACGCAATCTCACCCTGATGAGCGCCGATGCGGCCGGGGCGAAGGCGTATTTCGCGCCGCTTGCCGGGATCGCCGAGGGGGTGATGCTGACCCGCGACGTGGTGTCGGAGCCGGCCAACATCATCAACCCAAAAACCTTCGCCAAGGAGGCCAAGAAGCTCGAGCGCCTCGGCGTCAAGGTCGAGACCCTCGACGAGCAGGAGATGGAAAAGCTCGGCATGGGTGCGCTCCTGGGCGTCGCGCAAGGCAGCGCCAACGAGCCTCGCCTGGTCGTCATGCAATGGAACGGGGCAGCCAAGAGCGCCAAGCCGGTCGCCTTCATCGGCAAGGGCGTGACCTTCGATACCGGCGGCATCTCGATCAAACCCGCCCAGGGCATGGAAGACATGAAATGGGATATGGGCGGGGCCGGCGTCGTGCTCGGCCTGATGAAGGTGCTGGCCAAACGGAAGGCCAAAGTCAACGCGATCGGTGTGATGGGAATGGTCGAGAACATGCCGTCCGCCAATGCCCAACGCCCAGGAGACATTGTCACCTCCATGTCGGGCCAGACCATCGAGGTTCTCAACACCGATGCCGAGGGCCGGCTCGTGCTGGCCGATGCGATCTGGTACACCCAAGACCGCTTCAAGCCTCAGATCATGGTCGATCTGGCGACGCTCACGGGCGCCATTATTATCAGCTTGGGGTCCGAGCATGCGGGGCTCTTTTCCAACAACGACCCGCTGGCCGAGCGGTTGATGAATTCGGGCACGGCCGTCGGCGAGACTTTGTGGCGCATGCCGCTCGGCGATGCCTACGACAAACAGATTGATACCGACGCCGCCGACATGAAGAACATCGGCGGCCGTGAGGGCGGCGCGATCACGGCAGCACAGTTCATTCAGCGCTTCGTCAACAAGGTGCCGTGGGCGCATCTCGATATCGCCGGCGTCACCTGGTCGAAGAAGGACAAGCCCACCGTGCCCAAGGGCGGAACCGCCTTCGGCGTGCGCCTGCTCGACCACTTTGTGAGCGCGCATTACGAAAAATAGGGCGCTGAGATCGGAGCGCGCCGGTGAGACCATGACCGATATCGGCTTCTACCATTTGCAGCGATCGCCGCTGGAACGGGCCTTGCCCAAGCTCCTGGAGAAGGTGCTGGAGGCGGGCAAGCGCGCCGTCGTCGTCGCCGGATCGGATGAGCGCGTCGAATCGCTGAACGGCGTCTTGTGGACCTATCGCCCTGACAGCTTCTTGCCCCATGGCAGCGCCAAGGACGGCAACGCCGAAAACCAACCGGTCTGGCTCGCCACCGTCCCGGAAAAACCCAACGGTGCCGACATCCTGATCCTCACCGACGGCGCCACGACAGACAGTTTCGATGGTTTCGATCGTTGCCTGGAGTTGTTCGACGGCAATGACGATGCCGCGGTTACCGCCGCCCGCGAGCGCTGGGCAGAATACAAGGCCGCCAGCCACGCGGTCGTCTACTATCAGCAGACCGAAAGCGGCGGCTGGGAGCAGAAGGCGTGAGCCCGATGCCCATCATGATCGGGTTGGCGCGGTTCCGATGAGCGCGTCCTCCCTCGCCGGCGCATGGCGACTTGAAAGCTTCGTTTTCACCGACGACGGCGGCGGCACGCATACCCCGCTTGGTGAGAGCCCGCATGGGCTGGTGCTGATCACCCCCGACAACTATTTGAGCCTGAGCTTCATGGCGGATGGCCGCCAAGCTTTCGCTGAAAGTAGCCTCTTGGGAGGCAGCGCAGACGAGCGCGCGGCTGCGGCGGCAAGCTATGTCTCGTTTGGCGGGCCGTTCCGTGTCGAGGGCGACGAGGTCGTCGTCGAGGTCGCGGCCGCCTTTCATCCCAATTGGGCCGGCAGCGTCCAGCGGCGGCGCTTCCGCCTCGAAGGCGGCACGCTGACGTTGATGACTGCCCAAGCGATTCCGGTCGACGGCAAGAACCTGATGGGCCAGGCCGTGCTCCGGCGTGCCGCGCTCTAGGGTCTGGACTCAATTAGACGTAACCCGCTGACCTGACTTACTTTTGCCCTGCGGCAAGAGAATCCAGAGCCGTTGTATTTCAATGAGTTATATCTAATTGAGTACAGACCCTAGCGCCGAAAGAAGACACCGTCGAATTGCAGCTGCCGGCCGAGCCGCCGGCTGAAATTGCCCGACAAGACGAGATGAAGCTCGAAGCCCAGCGCATCGAGCTGCTCGAGAACGGCAAGATAGGTCGTCTCGCCCTCGTAAAGCGGCAGCAGCGAAAGCTCGAGCTGGAAGCCTGCAATCCGGTCGAGCACCGCCGTAGCGCCGCGCAAAATCTCCGCCTCGAAGCCCTGGGTGTCGATCTTGACGAAGACCCTTCGGGCCGCCGCACCGACAAGCTCGTCGAACACGACATCGAGGCGCGCGACGGCGACCATGTCGGTGCCCGCCGCAACCGCCTTGGGAAACGCCTGCGTGGTGACGGCAGCCATCGGCTTCAACGAGTTCATGTCGCTGCGGTTCGAAAGATGAAGCGTTGCGTCGCCGGGGGTCTCGCCCAGTGCCATGCGCGCCGCTGCCGTCCAATGGGGATCGTCGGCCACCGCTGCTTGGAGTTTGCCATGCGCGTCGGCGCCAGGCTCAACGGAAATGATCCGTCCGCGATAACCGGCCTCGCGCAGGCCGCGCGCGTACTGCCCCTCATTCGCCCCGATATCGATCACCGCCTCGATACCGTGCAGCTCCAGAAGCTGGACCACGCGCTGGGTTTCATTGTCCACGCGGTCGAGCTTTTGGTGCCTTTTTTTGAGCCCGAACACCGATTGCCGTCCTTTGTATCGCCGTCCTGTGTGATATCGGGCCGAATAGCCGCGATCCCACCGCAGTGAACATGCGCGAAGCTGTGGCGGCCGGCAAGGCGCGGGCGGTTGTCGCGGCCGGGCAGAGCCGTTATAAGCCCCGAAATTCCCGCAATTTCAGAACCCCGAAGGACCCTCGGCCATGGCGCTCGAACGCACGCTCTCGATCCTCAAGCCGGATGCGACCCGGCGCAACATCACCGGCAAGGTCAACGCCATGCTCGAGGATGCGGGGCTGCGCATCGTCGCCCAGAAGCGCCTGCATCTGACCGATGACCAGGCCAAGGGCTTTTATGCCGTGCACAAGGACCGGCCTTTCTACAACGACCTCGTCGCCTTTATGACCTCGGGGCCCGTGGTGGTGCAGGTGCTCGAAGGCGATGGCGCGGTTGCGAAGAACCGTGACGTGATGGGCGCGACCAACCCCGCCGATGCCGCGGACGGCACCATCCGCAAGGCCTTCGCGGAATCGATCGAGGCCAATTCGGTGCATGGCTCCGATTCGGCGGAGAACGCGAAGATCGAGATCGATTTCTTCTTCAGCGCCGACGAAATCGTCGGCTAGGTGGATGGTTCCGAATTTCGTCGCATTGATGCGACGAAATTCGGGGGCTGAATCACACTAGAGCGTCTTCAAGGAAATAGGAATCGCGGGGGATTCCCAATCGGATCGAGATATGATTCTGTATCCGGAGGTTTATCGGGAGGCAGATATGGCACGTGCGTACGGTTTGGATCTGCGCCGGCG
>Ga0307380_10001740_pt1 | contig 31564 bp, 58 predicted proteins | sample UN3MG_FD_202239 | JGI IMG/M metagenome (GOLD analysis project Ga0307380, IMG submission 202239) | Soil microbial communities from Risofladan, Vaasa, Finland - UN-3 | ecosystem: Environmental > Terrestrial > Soil > Coastal area > Acid sulfate soil | place: Finland: Risofladan, Vaasa | collected...
TGCTCACACCGATCTGCGTTCCCTGCCGCCTGCAAATGAGGATCACGAAGAACCACTTTCTCGTTCGCGATCCCGAGGCAGCAGGCTTCCAGTCAACCTACTGGCTCGGGGATCAATGGACTTGCGCACAATGCGGGGCCTCGGTTGTGGCCGGGTTCGGCCGGTCCTTCGGGCCGGAGAGGCTTACGCCCAAGGACGGCGAGGCGCTGGAGTTCCGGTACGAGCTGCCGACCGAGGACCCCTCGCCGCTCCAACACGAGGAGATGCACTGATGGCGCGGCCCGGACTTATCCTGACGAGAACCGATCTGAGCGGCGGTTTGCTCCCCTTTCCCGCCGGGTCCGGGCCGCTTTCGTGAAGGCAGCATGGCCGGCCGAGCCGGCCCACCATAGACGAGGAGGAGACGATCTCATGGACCGAGACGGGCTGGACGTTGCGATCAGTATGGCGCTACAGGAGGCGAGACAGGTGATGCCCCAGTCGCGCGAGCTGTCGTTGACGATAACGAAGCTCGAAGAGGCGCAGATGTGGGCGGAACGGGCCGTACGGAGCGGGGCCCAGAACCCGGGTCCGGGCGACAACGGGCACCCGCAAGCGGAGGGTGCTGAGTCAGAGCCAGGCGGCGAGGCGCCGGCATAGACGTTCCCGCGCCCTGAAGGACGTGGCTGTTGCTGTCCGCGGGTCGGTTCTGCCGGCCCGCGTGAGTAGGAGCCACTAACACAGGAGGCGAGGAGAGCCATGGAACCCGACGAGAAGAAGCCGAGAGTGCAGGTGCGGCGCGAGATCAGCGACCTGGGGCAGGAAATGGAACGGCGGATGCGCGCCAAGGTGGAGGTGATCGAGCAGGGGGACATGCCGCACTGGCGGCAGGAGTCCCTGGATGGCCTGTTCGAGCGCCTGCGGGTGAACATCTACGAGCTGAAGGCCTGTGCGGGGATCGACGATGCGGGGACCCGCACAGTGACCGACCTACTCGAGGCGGCGGACGCACTACAGAAAGCGGCCGACATCGCCAACCTGGCGAACCTGATCCGTCTGCGGATCGAGGCGGAGGCCGCACAGTCTTAGCCGTGAAGGACGGCTGTTGCTGTCCGGTGCTGGGGTGCGTGGCGCGCGATCTCCATAGACGAGTTCGATGGCGAGTATCAGGAGAACGGCGCGGAGACCATGGAGCACCTGCGCGTGACCCTGGGCGAGGACGGTGCCGCCTTCGTGCTGGTGGGCCCTCCGGTGCGGATCCTGGTGCAGCCAGAGGAGGAGCCGGCCGAGGGCGAGGCTGGCGACGAGCCGATTGAGGGGGAAACGGACTGATGCCCGGGACCACTGCCCCGACCCGCGAAGACCTGGGCCGGTACATGGTCGTCGAGCTCGCGCCGGCGCAGCCCGAGTCCGGGAAGACGAAGCGTTGGCTGATTCGGAACCGCGAGAGCAAGGACGTGCTCGGCTACGTCGCTTGGCATCCGCCGTGGCGGCAGTATTGCTTCTTCAGCATTGGATTGCTCGTCCTGGCCGCCTCCTGCCTCGATGACATCTCCGGATTCGTCAAGCGCGTGAACGCCGAGCACAAGGAGCAGAGCTGATGGCCTTTTCCGTTCCCGACTGCTACCGCCTGCGTGACAGCGGCCTGATGAGCCGGATGGGGCCGTTTGACTCCGACGATAGCTACGGGAATAACGGAGCGTTCCGACTCCCTCCCGCGGGCGGCAGAACATGGCTCCTCTGCATCGCCTCGGACGGCGGCGACTGGGAGCACGTCAGTGTCCATGCCATCGACAACGGAAGGGATCGAACGCCGTCGTGGGACGAGATGTGCCGAGTCAAAGACCTGTTTTGGGGCGCGGAGGATGTGGTCATGCAGCTCCACCCGAGGCGGTCAGAGTACGTGAATCACCATCCTCACACACTGCATCTGTGGAGACCGGTGAGCGCAGCGATTCCAGAGCCGATACCAGAGATGGTAGGGCCAAGGTCACGCTGATGCCCCGGCGCGCGCCACGAGGCCGCATCTACCGGAAGGATTGGCTGCGCTCACTGAAGTTGTCGCCGCTCGAAATGGCGATAGTCGAGGTGGCGCTCATCCTATGGCTGAGGGAGCAGACGACCTGATGGCACACATCGTCGGTCTGACAATCGACCAGCGCGAGGATGGGGTCTGGTTTGTGTTCTCCTGGGAGGGGGACGACTGGCACGCCGCGCTCGACGCGGTGAAGGAGCGTATTCCGCCCGAGGCGCGCGAGTTCGACAAGGAGGGGAAGGTCTGGCGGGTTGCCGAGGCGTTCGAGGACGAACTCGCCGAGATCTTCAGCAACTTCGCCGGCAGTCTGGACGCGATCAGAAGCCAAGTGAGCATGTTCTGAGATGCCCACCGCCCCGACCACAACCCGCGGAGGACGATCGCCGGGCCGCCTGATACGCGTCGCCCTGGTGGTCGACTACCTGCGCGGCGGATGGCGGAGCGGGCAGGAGATCATGGCGCACGTCGAGATGGAGTCGGAGCGTATCGGCCAGCGGACGGCCTACAACAACGTCCAGGGAGCGACGAGGAATGCAAAGCTGCGGGCACTGCTCGGCGGCCTGTGCTGGCAGTACATGGACGTGAACGAGCAGATGACGGATGCGGGCAGCGCCTTCCGTCTCTGGACTGTGACCGAGGAAGCGGTGCCGCGTGCGCACGATGCATGGCAGAAGGGGCGCGCCGAGGTCGTGATGCTGACCGGCGATCCGCAAAACCCCACCGTGCGGCGGTACAGGCGGCCGGACTTGAGCGGAGCGAAGGCGCGGACCAGCGCGGAGATCGAGCGGAGAGAAGCGGAGTTGGAGAGGCAGCGGGGCGGAGCGGAACCGACCCTTGGCATGTACCAGGGCAACGGAAGCACCGTGAGCGCGCAGGCGCAACACCGGGGTCCGACCGCTCCCACCTCCCACGACGGCATTCGCCTGGGTCCGGAGCCGGGACCGCAGGACGGCGAGCAGAGGAGGTTGCTGTGATCCTGACCTTCACGGACAGCCGCTTCGAGGCCATCGCCTCCTATATGGAGCGCGATCTGTGCAAGCGGCAGGGCCTGCGGTGGGATCCCACGCGCAAGCGTTGGTGGACGCCGGACTGGCACGTGGCCTCGAAACTGTCCGGCTACTGCGATGAGAAGGCCCGGGCCGAGATCGGCCGCCACCAGGTGCGGACCGAGAAGACGCTGGACGCCTCCCGCGCGGTGGACGCGGAGATCGACATACCGGTGCCGCAGGGCCAGGAGTTGCGCGGATACCAGAAGGCGGGCGTCGCCTACGCGCTGGCGCGCCAGACGACTCTGATCGCCGATGAGATGGGCGTCGGGAAGACCATAGAGGCCCTAGCGTTGATAAACGCCGACCCGACGCTCCGGTTCGTGCTCGTCGTCTGCCCGGCAAGCGTGAAGATCAACTGGAAGCGGGAGGCGCGGGCCTGGTTGACACGCCCGATGAGCATCGGCATTGCTGGCGACGGGTTCCCGGTCACTGACATGGTCATCCTCAACTGGGACATTCTGCGAAAGTACCGCGCCCCGCTTCGGACGCGCCAGTGGGATCTCGCCATCTTCGATGAGAGCCACCGGGCGAAGAACCCCGGCGCCCAGCGCACCGCCGAGGTCTTCGGCCAGCGGGCGAACAAGCTGAAGGGTCGCGAGCGGATCGATCCAATCCCGGCGCGCCGACGCCTCTACCTGACCGGGACGCCGATTCTCAACCGCCCGATCGAGCTCTGGCCCATTCTGAAATCGCAGGGTTGGAACTGGCTGGAGTTCGTGACCCGTTACTGCGCCGCGGAGCAACACGAAGTCTCGGTGGGGCGGGGCAAGAAGCGGCTTGTCTGGGATGTCTCAGGCAATTCCAATCTGGAGGAACTCCAGGAGCGGCTTCGCTCCGAGTTGATGATACGACGGCTGAAATCCGAGGTTCTGCCCGACCTGCCACCGAAGCGCCGCCAGATCATCGAGGTGTCGGCGAACGGAGCTGATCGCCAGGTGCAGGCTGAGCTGGCCCTCGTGAGGGGTCTCGCTCCAGCCGCCAGCGACGACGGCTTCCTCGAGGCCGTCATGCGCCTCCAGCAGCGCGAGTTCGGGGCATTCGGGGAGCTCTCCCGTCTGCGGCACGAGACGGCACTGGCCAAGGTGCCGGCGGTGGTCGAGCACATCGTCGACTGCATCGAGTCGAGTCCGAAGATCGTCCTGTTTGGCCACCACAAGGACGCGCTGGCAGAGATCCGGCACGGCCTCACGCGGGCAGGCATCAAGAGCGTCGTGCTGACCGGCGACATGACGAACATGGAGGACCGGCAGCGATCGGTCGACCAGTTCCAGAACGACCCCGAGGCCCAGGTGTTCTGCGGCACGATTGGGGCGGCTGGCGTCGGGATCACGCTGACAGCCGCGAGCCATGTGGTGTTCGCGGAGCTGGATTGGGTGCCCGGGAGCATGTCGCAAGCGGAAGACCGGTGTCACCGCATCGGGCAGCGTGACTCAGTGCTAGTGCAGCACATCGTCTTCGAGGGATCGCTGGACGCCATGATAGCGCAGACGCTGGTGCGGAAGCAGGCAGTGATCGACATGGCGCTGGACAGGGAGGCGGTGGCGTGATCGAGTTACTGATGGCAGGAGGCCGCACAGGACCCGTCTGCACCTGTGATTGGTGCGGAGAGCGCATCCGAGCGGCCGCGGACGGTAACGCGCTCTGGTTTCTGACTGCCGACTACCAGATTGACCGGCAGGCGACGGCTTACACTCGCGGCGGTGAAGCCAAAACGGGCGAACTCTTCCTGACCCACAAGTGCTGTTATGCCGGATGGCGCCGCCGAAACGAGGATGCTGTGGGGCGTTTCGCCATGAGCGCCGAGCTCGCCGCACACATCGTCTTTCTGACGCAGAATGTTGCGATAGATTGGAAGCGGGCGAGAGCAGTCGCGAAGATGACGGCCGAGATCATGTGAAGTAACCCTGGACTTGTCGGGCGGTCAGAGCGATGAATGCAAGGGCGAAAGGAGGTGATGCTCGATGCTGACGAGAGCCTGGTACTGGGTGACGTTCTCGGTCCAAGCCGGGAGGCGCGGCGCGATCCACGAGGCCCGCAACTGCGCCGCGTTTGTCCTGAGCGAGGCCGACGTGAGGATCGGACGGAAGAAGGCGCAGGCGCTGATTGATTCCGGGAAGGCGTGGCTGTGCAAGCGGTGTTCAACCATGAAGTAGCCCGGTGGGGTGACCGGGTGGGGCAAGTGTCGCAGCATAGACGCAGCACGGAGGAAGCGGTGGCGAGGAGACGACTGGCGAACCCGGACCGATTTGCGAGCAACACCATATCCGGCTGCTGCCGGACCATGAACGATCTTCTCCCGCGTGACATATATGACGTGTGTTGGGGCGAAGTGGCGAACGATTTCGGGGTCTTTCAGGTGTCGGCGGAGCTCATTCGGACGAGTGGTTTTCCGCGACTGCTCGACACAAACCTCGCCACCATCCCGAAAATTGAGCGGGCCTTGGCCCTGCTGACGAAGGGCGGCCAGTGGCTGGCCTGGGTGGACCGCACATCGAAGCTACGGTGGGCCATCTTCCCCAGGTGGGGCGACGAGCAAACCATCGGAAATCCGAGTCCGAATCGCGACCCCGTTCCACCCGACAGAATCCTCGCGAAGTGCTCGCTAAAGACTCGCGAGTTCTACGCGAAGTTTTCGCGAACTATTAGCGGCGGATTCGCTCCAGACAACTACTACTTAAAGGAGGGGGTAGATAAGGCCTTGGAGGAAGGGGAGGGGGTGCAGGGGGAGGGGTCGGGGATCGACCCGGAACTGCTCCCACTGGTGCAGCAACTGCACTCCGTCATGGGCTATCAGGCCGACGTGCCCAAGGACGTGGATATGCTCGTGCGGGCGGTGGGGCTGTATGGGATAGCCCTGGTTCGCCACGTCGTCGGCTCCTGGGTGCTACGACGCCAGGATGACCCCCTCAAGCCGAAAGCCCGTCCGAGGGTCGAGCTGTGGAACTGGTTCCGAATCCAGAAAGGATGGGACGGTGACAGAAGCAGCGGGAGTCAAGCCGCCCCCCGAGAAAGCGCGGCGAAGGGCTGGACGCCCGGCTAGCATGGCAGAGCTACTGACACCACCCCCAGACGCGCCGCCGAAGCCTGAGCCGCTGCTGTGCGAGTGCGGGACGCCTGTGGTGCCGGCCTGGTGGCCGGCGGGGAAACTGCCGCGCTGGATTCGCGGAACGAGGTGCGGAGCCTGTCTCGAGCGTGACGAGGCGGATCGCCGGCGGAAGCGCGACGAGGCGGAGCGGCGGCGAACTCTGCGAGAGCGGATCCTACGCGCTGGTATCGACGGTATGCGGCGCCGGCAGACGCTAGAGGCCTTCCAGGCTATGCCCGGCACGGCATCTGCGCTCAAGGCGGCCACGGCGTTCGCTACCTGCCAGGAGTTGCCCGCCCGCGGCATCCTGTTCGTCGGCCCGAACGGGTCGGGGAAGACGCACCTGGCGACGGCGATCCTGAACACCGTTCTCGATCGTGACTTGCGAGTGACCGGCGCCTTCGTCACCTTCGCCGGCTACCTGCGGCGGCTCATGGCGGCGTTCTCGGACTCGGAGAGGGCCGGAGATGCGGACTCTTTGCGGCGGCTGATGGAGTCCGTCGGCCTGCTCGTGCTCGACGACCTGGGCGCGGCGGGCAAGAAGCGTAGCGGCTGGGACTCGGAGGAGCTTGTCGGCGTGCTGGACGCTCGAGACGCTACGGGACGGCCGCTGATCGCGACGACGGACCTGGGGGAGCGGGGGCTCGAAGAGCATCTCGGCCCGCGGGTGGTGAGCAGGCTGTACGGGATGTGCCGGGTCGTTCCGATGGCGGACGGGGAGACGGAGGCGGGGGATTATCGGAGGAGGCGAGGGTGAGGTGATGATGCCCGAGTGGTTGGCCAAGGCATGTCTGCTGCTAATCGCGGTGGGGTTCATCTCTGCGGTCATTGAGATAGTCCTCGAGGTCATGGGCTGTCGGAAGAGGAGGCGAGGGTGAGCGGCGAGTGGCCCTCCTGCAAGCACGGGACGACGCCGACCCAGGCATGGGTGAACACACGGTTCGGCCGGCCCTGCTCGCATCTAGTCGAAGGGAAGCCGCCGCAGCGGGAGGGCGGGTATTGGGATATGAAACGATTCCGCCAGCACCAGCAGTTGTGCTCGGCGATGGAGGTGCGGATATGTCAGCGGCCGGCTGGCCGGCGATGCTCCGTCGTGACGGATCCGGGAGCCTGTGAGCGGTGCGAAGAGAGGGAGGCGTGAGATGGTGACCGAGGCCGAACTCGCCAAGCCGCTGATACCGTGGCTCGAGGCCCAACACTGGACCGTCTACCAGGAAGTGCAGTGTTCCATGTACGGCGCGGTGGCTGACATCGTGGCGTTGCAGGGCAACCTGTCATGGGTAATCGAGGTGAAGCGGAGCCTGACATTCGCGCTGATCGAGCAGGCCACTCAGTGGCATGGTCGGGCGCGGTTTGTCTCGGTCGCCGTGCCGTCGCCGAAGACGCGAGCCAAGGGCAGGCGCATCGCAGAGAACCTGCTAGAGCAAATGGGCATAGGCCTCATTCTGATCGGCGACGAGAACTGGCGCGAACCCAACCAGGTCATAGGGCCGGCGCTCCGTCGGCGTCTGTACGAGGGCCTCGCCATCGCGAAGTTCTGCACGGAACAGCATAAGACGTGGGCGGAGGCGGGGACGGCCGGCTCGGATCACTGGACGCCATTCCAGCAGACCGCGCGGGATGTTTGCCGATATGTCGGTGAGCATCCTGGCTGCTCTCTCAAGGAGCTCGTTGACGGCATCGACCACCACTACAACCGGGATGCGACGGCTCGGTCATGCCTTGCCAGGTGGCTGAGAGAAGGCGTTATCAAGGGGGTGCGCGTGGAGCAGGCAGGGCGGGCGATCAAGCTGTATCGGGAGGCGGCATGAGACTCGGCACGATCATCGACACGAAGCGCCCGCTGGACCTGGACCTGGACACGCTCGTCGCTACCCGGCTGCTCGTGACAGCGACCAGCGGAGGCGGCAAATCCTGGGCCCTGCGGCGGATCCTCGACGCGCTGGTAGACGATGGCGGCGCCGGCATGACGCGTGAGCAGATCGGGGAGGCGTCGGCGTTGGAGCCGAGCAGCGGGACGTTTGGCACCTACCTGGGAGAGCTGAAGCGCAACGGTCTGGCCGAGGAGAGCGGCGGGCTGATTCGACTGGCGGAATTTCTGAGGGAGGTGTGATGTTTGAAGGCATCGCGGTATGGTTGCTGGACAAGTTCAGAAAGCCGAAGGGCAAGCTGCACCTTCTCAGCGAGAGATCGGTCGGGAATGTGCATGACGGCTACGCGCTCGCCTGCCAGTGGGATCGCCCGATAGACGGGCTCTTCGCTAACAAACAGACAGAACGGAGCGCGGACCCGAACGCATGGCCGGCGTTGCCGATCTGCAAGCACTGTCTACGGATCGCTGGATACCGCCGACATGGAGCGGAACGGGAACGCGATGTTCTGCTCGCATTCGTAGCTCGCGCCGAGGCGATGGAGGGAGCGCCATGATCCACATCGCCAACGTCCGCGACTTTCTCGTTCCGAACCCGACCGGCCGGGGCAAGCGTGCCGTGTTCCCCGACGAGGCGCACGTCTGGGTCGGGCGGGCGGCCCCGCGCTGGGGACTGAAGGCGAGTCCGCTGGCGAATCCGTCCGCGATTAGGGACTTCATGGGAACGACTCGCGATGAGAAGCGACGCTGGTGCATACGTGCCTATCGCATCGGTTTGCAGAATGCTCTGATTGTCCGGGAGCCCCAGAAGCTTGCCGAACTCGCCCGCCTTCGCGCTATCCACGAGAAGCACGGTCGCCTGACGCTGGTGTGTGCGTGTGCGCCGAAGCCTTGCCATGCGGAAGAAATACGCCGAGTCCTGTTGGAGGGATTGACGTGAGCGCCCACGCTCGGTATACTAGTAGTGCTACAGGTCGTGGAATGAGAGGCGCTCTTTTGCTGGCCCAATCTGGCAGTCCCGGACCATCCGCGACCTGTAGCAAGCGAGCGGCTCTCGGCCCGGGACTGTCCCTTTTGGAGACAGCGATGGCAGACGAAACGCAGGAAGAGTGGCGGCTGATCGGAGGATTTCCGGGATACGAGGTGTCTAGCCTCGGGAGGGTTCGGTGCTGGAACCCGATAAATCGCAATGCTTTCCCCCCAAGGGAACCGAGGATGCTGAGGCCAGGCCGTCATAGTGCTGGATACCTTACGGTGTCTCTGGTTGCTTCGGGGAAGCATAGATCGCGGTATGTCCATCGTCTCGTGCTGGAGGCATTCGTTGGCCCTAGTCCGAGTGGGATGGAATGCCGACACCTTGATGGCGACCGGCAGCACAACGTTCTGTCCAACCTTGCATGGGGAACGTGCGGAGATCAGGTTTCTGATCGGAGACAACATGGCACCCTGGAACGAGGCGAGGCTCATCACGCGAGCAAGCTCACGGAGCAGCAGGTTCGCGAGATAAGGCGGACGACGGGAACTGTAACGGAAGCCACGTGGGCGGACAGGTTGGGTCTCAGTCCAGCGGCTATCCATGATGCGCGCAGTGGTCGCAACTGGGGATGGGTCAAATGAAGCCCTGCCATGCGTTGGTCATCAAGGAGTTGCTGAAGGAGGCCGCCGGTGTTTGAGGTCTTCATCGCCGGCGACAACGGAGTGAACGGCGCCATGGTCGTCGGGCGCATCGGGACCAGCGGCATTGAGATCCTCGCCCCGCCCTTCGTCTGGTGGCACAGGCGCACCCCCAAATATGACCTGCACAAAGAGGAAATCTTCGACCGCCTGCGCTTCTGGATACAGGAGTATCGCCCCCGCTTCCTGGCGATGGAGCAAGCGAAAGTCCACAAGGGCCGGCGGCTCGTCGTTGTGTCGCAGGCATGGAAGGGCGCCGAGCTGGCGTTGGTGGCGAGTCAGTGCCCGAACCCGCCTGAGCTGATGATGGTACCGGGGCAGGGCTGGAAGCGGACGGACGAGGGCTGGGCGATCCTGCGATCGAGCTTCGCCGAGATCGTGAGCCGGGATGAGCTGCGGGAACTGGGCGGGCCCAAAGGGGAGAACGTAAGAGACTGCTGCGCGATCCTCGTTCGCGCGGAGGCGCAGTGGGATGAGATGAGGAGGAAGATGCGAGATGCCAGAGCTCAAGGCTGAAGACCTCAAAATCGGGCGGTGGTACAGGGCGAAGAAACCGGCGCCCGCGCGGGGCCAACTGGGACCCGTGGTCAATGACAGGGAGATCATCTGGATGGGGAATGGCTTGGTGCAGTATGACGGCCCGGCCGTGCGTGACGGGCAGCACTTCCCCAGGGTGTTCGTCGAGAACTTCCTCAAGTGGGCCCACCGTGACGTAACCGACGAGCTGCCGCCGGGCGACTGGGAGACGTGGGAGAGCTACCGGGAGGTCAAGGCCAGAGCATGAAGCGCATCCTCCGCGTCTTCCCCCGCCGAACGAAGGCCACCCCGACCGATGAGCTCGCGTTCATCGGAGGGCCCGGGCTGTTCCTGCCACCGGCCGACGAGATCGACGAGGTGCATATCAGCATCACCTTCCAGGCCGATGCCGGCGACTCCATGAACGGCCTGCGGAATGCCTGGGAACACCACTACCCAGGGAAGGTCCTGTACGGCGGGCCGGCCTTCGGACTCATCCATGCCAGCAACCGCGAGGATACGTTCGTTCCGGGCCGCTATCTGCGCCTGGGCTACACCATCACGAGTCGCGGCTGCCCCAACGATTGCCCCTGGTGCATGGTGCCTCATTGGGAGGGCGATCTGCGGGAGATCCGCCCGATACCCGAGGGCCACATCGTCCAGGACAATAACCTGCTGGCCTGTTCCGATCGGCATGTCGAGCTCGTCTTCGAGATGCTCACACACCAGCGGCGCGCGGCGAAATTCGCCGGCGGCTTCGAGGCGGAGCGCGTAACGCCCGCCCTGGTGGAGCAGCTCCAGGCGCTGCGCATCGAGGAGATCTGGCTGGCCTTCGATGATGAGTTCTCCAGGGAGGCCGTCGTTCGGGCGATCGGGCTGTTGCGGAAGGCTGGACTCACGCGCCGGCAGGTGCGGTGCTACGTCCTGGCCGCCTTTGAGGATGAGGACACGCCGGCAGCGGCCGAGGCGAGGTGCGAGGATATGCTCGGCGCCGGCGCCCTGCCTTTCGCCATGATGTATCAGCCTCCGGAGTGCCGCACGTACCGGGGAGAATGGGCGGCGGTGCGCCGCAAGTGGACGCGGCCGGCGGCGATGCTGGCGCGCAAGGGAGCTTCTGATGGCTGAACTCGGCACGATCCGACGTGACGGCGACAGGCTCTACATCCGCCTCCCGCGTCAATCGTTCGGTCCCATCCCGACAGTGGGAGGCTACTGGGCTGAGGTCTGCCCGCACGCGATCGAGGGACTCGGGGATCTCGCAGAGGGCGCGGTGATCGACCACGAGGCCCTGCTGCTGCGCGGCGAGCTCGTGGTGGTGAGAGAGCCGCCGACGCGCATGGATGACCAGACGTTCGAGGCGTTGATGCGGGAGGCAGATGCGATGGGAAAGGCGGAGCAGTGAAAGCGATCTACGAACCCAAAGGCAAGGCTCGGGAGTATGCGCCCCTGGCCTGCAACCTCTACTCCGGCTGCGTCCACGGCTGCCTCTACTGCTACGTGCCCCAGGTGGTGCACCGCAAGCGCGAGGAGTTCCACGCCGAGGCGACGCCGCGCCTGGGGATATTGGATGCGTTGCAACGGGACGCGCAGACCTATGCTGGCACGGAGTGGCCGGTCCTGCTCTCGTTCACGTCCGACCCCTACCCGCCGATCGAGGAGGAGTTGGAGGTCACGCGCGATGCCATCGGGATTCTCACGGCGCGCAACATCCCCGTTCACGTCCTGACGAAGGCCGGGATGAGGGCGGCTCGAGACTTCCCGCTGCTGAAGGGGCGAGGCTGCGCGTTCGGGACGACGCTGGTGTTCGCCGGGCTGGTCGGAGAGGCGCTGCGCGAACACTGGGAGCCACATGCGGCGACGATCCACAGCCGCGTCACAGCGATCCGCATGGCTCATTCCCTGGGAATCCCGACCTTCGTGAGCATCGAGCCTATCATCGACCCCTTGCAGGCAATCGTGCTGATCGAGACGCTGTCCGACGTGGTCGACGAGTGGCGGATCGGGAAACTCCACTATCACGCCCACGCGCAGACAGTGGACTGGGCCGAGTGGACGCCGCGGATCTATGAGGCGTTGCTGGCGTCGGGCCGGCGCTACCTTGTGAAGGAGAGCCTGCGGGAGTATCTGCCGGAGGGGACGACGTTCGTGGGAGGCTCGAATGGCAAGGCGTAGCCGAAGAGCGAGGCGAGAAGGCCGGGGAGCGGAGGTCGTGTCGATACCGGTCGCGAATATCAGAGCGATGGTGCAGGCGATCCCAGAGGAGTCGGAGCTCTGGACATCCCAATTCGGCGAGATGACGAAGGCCGAGATACTGGTGCGGGTGGCGCGCCTCGAGATGAACAACAGGACTGTCATCGCAGCGGTTCGAGAACCTGACGGCCGGCTGAGGATGAAGCTGTGAGGGGCCTCTCGAGGGCGGGAGGTCCTTCCTGATGGCGTGGGGACTCTACGGACACATACGCGCTCCGCTTGAGTTCGGCGCCGAGTTCCAGGCCCTCTGTGCGCGCCCCTACCATGGGCACCCGCGTGGCTGCCCCAATCATGGCAAGCGTGGATCATGTCCACCGGCGGCGCCGCTTATCGACCAGGTGCTCGACCTCTCGAGGCCGGTCTACGTGATCGCGACCCGGTTCGATCTGGGCGCGCACGTTCAGCGAATGCGGGAGCGACACCCCGACTGGTCAGAGCGGCAACTCTACTGCTGCCTGTACTGGCAGGGGACGGCGCGCAAGACTCACCGGGAAGATGTGAAGTGGGCGCGGGGCCAGTGGGGATTCCGCCGCGTCGTATTCACGCCCGAAGGGCACGGGGTCAACGTGACCGCGCTGATGGCCGCGCATGGGGTGACGCTGGAATGGCCGCCGAGGCGGTATACCTGGGTCGTCAGCCTGGGAGGGGTCGCCTAGTGTCCCAGCTCGCCCTGTCAACCGAAGAGGAGCGCTCCTACCTGGCAGCGTGGATCAACGAGCCTGATCCCGGCGCGCCGCCGCGCTTCATCGAGGGCGACGGGCGAGAGGTCCTCAAGCGGTTTCCGGCCGACAGCTTCGACTTCGAGGGGACCAGCCCGCCCTACCCTCGTGCGCAGCGGAAGCCCGAGGATCTTGGCAGGTATCGGCGGTTCGTCGACGACAGCGGCAGTCTGCTGCCGGGAGCGAACGACATCCCGAGGGTGCATACGGCGGCGAGGAAGCTGCACCAGCAAGGATACCGAGACGAGGACTTCCAGGAAGAGAACCGGCGCCGGAAGCGGGAGCAATACGCGCTGGAGAAGGGGGACGATCACCCGAACGGGCTGATGTCACAGACGGACAGGGCCGCCATGGCGCGGCGCCGGGAGGAGCTCGCCGGAGAACACGCCGACGCGCCGCGAGGCCGCAGGGAGAGGGACCTGGCCGCCCGGCAGGCCGACCTGCTCGACGCGGGACGATCGCCGCACGCCCGGAAGAAACTGGAGCGGGAAGGCCTTCGATCTCCACACCGGGATGCCCGCGAGGGCTTCAAGCACGGCAAGCCCAACCTCAAGGGCGAGACCGGGCTCTCCGTCCAACTGACTCCTGCTGAGTGGTGGCCCTGGTTCCGGCCGTTCGCGGTGGAGCTGCTCCGGGTGTTGAAGCCGCGCCGATCGCTCCTGCTGAACGTCGGCGGCGTGGTGAGCGAGTCCTGGCACCACAGCACCTATGACTGGGATCTGCCGCGCCAGATGGAGAGCCTGGGCTGGAAGTTCATTCGCCCCATCTACTGGGTGAAGCCGAACGGGCCGCCCTGCACGGCCGAGGGGTCGATGACCAACGTGGTCGAGCACATCTTCTGGTTCGCCAAGGGCACGAGTCCGGATGTGGGCCCGGAGTGGTTCCCCTGGGAGTTGCACCAGACGAAGGTCGGCACGCCGACGAAGCGGCCGATCGTGCGGAACGTCTTTGACTTCCCGGTGGGGCAGACGCGATGGCCGGAGGGACAGGCGCACTTCGCCTGCTTCCCCTCGGCGATGGCGGAGCGGATGGTCCGGGGATGGTCGGCGCCGGGGGAGCTTGTGCTCGATCCGTTCTCCGGCTCCGGGACGTTGCCGCTCGCGGCGTGCCGGCAGGGCCGGCGGTGGGTGGGGATCGACCTCAACCCCGAGGGTGAGCTGGACTGCGCCCGGGCGCGGTGGGAAATGGAGTTCGGAGGAGAGCGTGGCAATGACTGACCACAACGAACTGATCGAAAGACTCGCGGCTAAGATGTGCGAGTTCGAGCGTACCACCCATGGCTGGCGGCGCTGTAGCGAGACAACGAAGGACATCTACCGAGATCGCGCGGGGGTGGCGTATCGGTTCTTCTGCGTCCACCTCGGAGTGCAGAGAATGCCTGGCGAGAAGGAGGATGAGGCCTGATGCACGCACTGACGGTGAAGCAGCCGCACGCGGAGCTGATCGTCTGCGGGATGAAGACCTTGGAGATCCGCACCTGGTGGCCGCGGGTGCAACTCCCGATGCTGGTGGCGATCCACGCAGGGAAACGGGCGGATGAGTTCGCGCCGGCAGAACTCTGGCGCATGGCAGACCCACATTTGCTGCACGGGAAATGGGCGGAACGCATGGGCGGCATCGTCGGCGTGGCGCGGTTCGTGGAGCGCATAGGTTTCGGAGACTACGGCGAGATCGAGGGTCGGGCGATGTGGGAGCGACTCGCCGACCAGCATCTCAACCCCCTCGACTCGTGGGCACCGAACAAGGTCGGCTGGCGCTTCGAGGCCCCGGTCCGCTTCCCCGAGTTCATCCCGTGCCGCGGCCGACAGGGGCTGTGGATGTTGCCGGAGGAAGCGGAGAGGCTGGTGGTGACCGACTGATGCCCTGTGAGCATATCCGCTTCGACAATCTGCGCGGGACGCAATGCGGAGTCACCGGTGTGAGCGTGACTGCGGATTGCGGGTCTTTCACCGGGGAGCGGTGTGCTCCGATGCTGGCGCTGGACGTGCGGGAAGGCCGGCTCGCCCTCGACGAGATACAGCGGCCGATGAACGCTGCTGTGCGGTCGGTGCTGATTCAACTCGGGGACCTAGAGCCGGAGGCGCCGCCGCTGCCGTTGGGGAAGCCGCGGACATACGCGCCGCGGAACCGGGGCAGGGGCAAGTGGAAGTGGAGTCCGGAGCAGCGCGCGAGGATGGCGGAGACGAAGCGGAAGTGGTGGGCGGCGAGAAAGGCGGCGAGATGATGGCAGAGACGGAGACACCAAAGGAGGCGATGGAATGAGGGACTTCACAGAGGAAGAGCTGAGAGTGGGGCGACCAACGATGGCTCCGGCTGATACCATCGCCTTCTGCCTTGGGCGACTGTTCGCCGATCGGACACGCGCCACCGGGGATGAGGTGGTGCCGGGGCTCACTTTTGAGGAGCTGATAGGCGCGCTCCTACAGGCAGAGACGGAGAAGGCGACGGAATGATCATCCACCCGATGTACGGCGAGGGTCAGAACCATGGGCTCACGATCATCGAGCAGGGCGAGAACTCGGCCCGCTTCACCCTGGAGGCGATCAGGGAGGCACCGGCTGAGTACGGCGTGGGGGCGGCGCTCGTGCTGGTGAAGCTGCCGCCGCCTCCGCTGACGGTCTTCGTCGAGTGGACGCGGACAGAAGACTACTACCCGGAGAGAGATGGTTCGGGTTGGCGGAACCTCTGGCTGCAGTTCGGGGCGAGCCCGGACAGGCAGCATCCGGTCTTCTACGTGCGGCCCGCTGGCGCGTTTCGGTATGAGACCGGCTGGAACACGGGCCCGGGCAGGGAGCAGCAACGCATTCTCGGAGACCTGGCGGGAGAGCCCCTTCCCGGTTTCTACCTTGGACTCCGGGAGGACGGCTTCGGCATTGGCGACCGAACGGGGTATTGCGGGGGCTACAGGTGGGACGGGATCTCTCAGTATGGTGAGATCCGACCGGGGTGGCTGGGAGCGTACGTCGAGGGGTGCAAGGCGGATGTGGCTATCAGAATGGAGGCGACATGATCACCAGGATAAGGCGGTGGCACTGGCCATGGGTGCGCCTATACTACGGGTGGCGAATCAGGATAGGGCTGTGGTGCTATGACTGGCTCTGCCGATACCACTTGTGGCGCATGACGAGGGCGTTGCGAGGCCTTGGGCATGCGCTGGAGCGGGAGTTGACTCCGGCTATCAGGGAAGCGGCGCAAGCGATTCGAGCATTCGTGGAACGAGCCGGGCCGGCATTTGTGGCTTGGCGAGAAAGATGGTGACCCGGTCCTATGCTGGTGATGCGAAGGAAGCGGCGCGAGAGCATCGTCGTCGAACTGACGGAGAGAGAAGCGGCGATCTTCCACTCGAAGGAGCTCTCCCCCGGCATGTCTTTCCTGCGGTTTGAGGGGATGGACGAGATGGAGGAAGGCAATGCTATCGGGCTGGGCCGAGAGAAGTTCCGCCGAACGAAGCAGCGGCTGGCGTGGTTTGCGAAGTGCGTCGCCGAGAGCTATGAGGGCTATCGGCCGGAGTGGCTCAGCGAATGGGGGTAAGGGGCGACGAGGCACTCTTCGCGCGGATCGCCAGGGGCGAACTCATCGGCGGGAGCCAGCGGTTCGTATCAGATACGATCATTCGGCTCAATCAGCGACCGGTCATGGAGACGGGAATCAATGGCGAGCGGTACGTGCTCTACGGCGGACCCGACGGAGAGTGGCGATCACGGAGTGCGGCGATAATCAGATATTTCGAGAGATGCCATGCCAGCAGGATCAGAGACGAGAGTCGCGGCAGAGATTGAAGAAAAGCTCAGGGCACTGATGGAGTCCCTCGGGATAGCCCTGCCACCGGGCGAGCTGCGCCTCGTGTCTCCGGCGCAGGGCGCGTTCCTGGACCTGTGTGCGGAGCTGGGGGATGCGAAGCTGACGCTGGTGCAGGTTGACCGCGGGGAGCCGCTGCTCGCCGACCACGAATACAGGCAGGGGATCATCCAGCGCATTCGGTTTGACGGCAAACGCGAGAAGTCCGCGGGTCGGTGAGGATTGCTTTGGCTGTAGGGCATATGGTATAGTACGCGTAGACGTGCCGCGATGAGGTAGCTACCCCGCCGGGCAGACCGGACAGGCGGCGCTGAGCGGCAGACAACTCGGAGCAACGAGAAGAGACGGGTCGGCGCGCAGAGCGCACATGCGTCCAGGGATCGATACCCCTGGGCGCTTTTCGTTTTGGGGAGGGCAGCAGTACGCGATGTAGTTGCATGATGTAAGGGAGACGGGAGGCCGTGTTGTAAGCACGGCCTCCCCGGACACATCCCCTGATGAAGCAGGGGAGTGACCGGCGAGCGTTGCTCGCCATTGGTCATTCCAGAGATCAGGGGCATGTGTGAGATGGAAACGGGGCCGAAGATCGAGATGGTCGCAATAGACCAGGTGCAACTGAACCCGAAGAACCCGAGATTGAACGACGCGGCGGTAGGTCCAGTGGCCGACTCCATTCGGCACTTCGGTTTCCGGCAACCGATCGTGGCGAACCGCAGGACGCGGCAGATCGAGGCGGGGAACACCCGCTGGAGGGCAGCGCAGGTCCTCGGGCTTGCGCGGATCCCCGTGATCTGGGTGGACGATGACGAGAGTACGGCGACTGCCTTCGGAATTGCAGACAATAGGACGGGCGAGCTAGCGCAGTGGGACGAACCGGTCCTGGCAGAGCTGCTGCAGTCCCTCCAATCCGAGGGGCAACTCGATGCCACCGGCTATGACGAGAACGCCCTGGGGGAACTGGTGGCGGCGTTGCAGGCGGCGAATCCTACGCCACCGCCCGAAGAGGGCGAGATACCCGAGCCGCAGGAGGGCCCGACGCGGGTTCAGCCGGGGGAGGTGTGGCAGCTGGGCAAGCACCGGTTGCTGGTTGGTGACTGCACGGTTGAGGAGAACTGGCAGCGGCTGATGGATGGGAAGCTGGCGCACTCGATCTCGACGGACCCGCCGTACGGGATCAACTACGTAGGCGGCAGGGCGGCCCAAGAGGAGCGCATCTCAGCCCATCGGCGTGGCGTGGGCGATTTGGAGGCCGATGCCTACTGGGACGAGATGAGCGACGACGAGTACGTTGGCATGGTGGTCGGGAGCATGTCTCTCGCCCACCAGTTCAGCGACGAGAAGGCACCGCTGTACATCTGGTTCGCCAGCACGAAGATGCGCAGCCTGCTTCGGTCCATCTGGGAGGCCGGCTGGCAGGAACGTACGCTGATTGCCTGGGTGAAGAATAACGGCGCCGGCGCGCTGTTTGCCCAGTACAAGCACTGGTATGAACCCGTCTACTACTGCTTCAAGCATGGGAAGGCTCCTCGCTGGCACGGTCCCACCAACGAGCGCACGGTGTGGGAACATGACAAGCCGACTGTCAACGACCTCCACCCGACGATGAAGCCCATCGCCCTCATCGAGCGCACAATCGTGAACTCCACTCTACCAGGCCAACTCGTCGTCGACCCGTTCATGGGGTCGGGCACCTGCTTCATCGCTGCTGAGCGAACTGCTAGGGTGGCGTACGGGTTCGAACTCGATCCCCGCTACTGCGACGTGATCCTTGCCCGGTGGGAGAACCTGACCGGAAAGCTGGCCGAGCGTGTCGTTTAAGAAACGGTCATGCACTATAGTACAGTGCCATCAGTGCGCCAGAATGTTTGATTCTGCGGGGCATCCCCATCAGCAATTCTGTTCTCGGCGTTGCGCGGGAAAGTCACGGGCAGGCCAACCAACTGCGCAACATGGAGCGAAGTTAGGGCAAAGGCCATGGAACAAAGGCATCGCCTGGCATCATGCACCGCCAACAGTTGTGACGAGGGCACGGATTAGCGAATCGAAGCGGAACAGGCCGGGCGAACGCGTAACCCCAGAACATAACCGCCAACGGAAAACGAGTGAGTATGGCCGGTGGCGTCGCGAGGTGTTCCAAAGAGACGACTACACCTGCCAGTTCTGTGGCGATAGGGGCGCGAAAGGACATAGAGTCAGGCTCCATGCGGACCACATTCTGCCCTTTGCTACACACCCGGACTTGCGGCTAGATGTAGCGAATGGGCGGACTCTGTGTGAGGACTGCCATCGCAGAACGCCGACCTATGGATACGGAGGGGCCGCGGCCGAGGTGGAACGCAATCGGGAACGGGGGCAACTTGCGCTGGCGTTGAACCTGACCGGCCAGAAGGCGGAGCGCGTCCATGACTGAGCGAGTCAAGGATATGCTATTCACCATCCTGTTTGTCGTTGGGGGCATAGGGGTTCTCGTGTTGCTGGCGATGGGCACTTGCCTAATGGTAGATACTGGATTCGGGAGTCACGCACCATAATGGACGCCGCGCAAAGACAGCCGTGGGAGAGGTGCAAGGGAGAGGGCGAGAAGCCCTTTGCGGCGTTCTGCCGCTACCTGGACCTCGGCACCCAGCGGAGCATCCATCAGGCGGTCAAGGACTTCCTCACAGAGACTTCGCAGCCCTATCGCAAATCGGTCTATGATTGGTGGCGGCAATGGGCGGGGCGGTGGAAGTGGCGCGACCGAGCCCAGGCATTCGATGACTACAAGGAGTATGTCGCCAGGAAGGCTGAGGTTGAGGCTGAGGCGGCCGCAAGGGCGGCCGATGCCGAGGACCGCGTCCAGCAACGGAAGCTGCTTACCGAGGAAGCGAAAGGCATCCGCACCATCGCCCGGCTCCTCGCCGCCCGCATTCTGGAGGTGCTGAGCGACCCGGCGAAACTCAGGACCCTGGAGCTCCATCGCGTCAAGACGGTGGTTGCTACGGATCCCCTCAACCGCACAGAGACGGTCACCCCCGGCGTCCTCGATTTGGTGAAGTTGGCAGGCGACGGGCTGAAGGTCGGCTCCGAACTCTACCGGGTCGCGCAGCTCGACCAGCCCGACGAGGACGGCCAGCCGAAGACGGCGGAGCGGAAGGCCCAGGAGATAGCGACGGTGCTGACGGGGCGGCTACTGGAGATGAGCCTCGACGAGATGTTGGTGCTGAGGGATGAGCTGATCAGACTGAATGGGAAGGCGGCTGTGGAGTGACGGCAACCATTGACATCCTTGATAGCGTGCGTGCGCACCCCGAGTTACAGGAGGCAGTGCTGTTGGGGATCGACGTGGCGCTGGCCCCGCGGTTGGCCGAACTGTACGCGGATAACTACGTCGGCTTCGTGCGGGACTGCTTCGAGTGGGGTGAGGGTGAGGGGCCGGCGCCATACCAACTCGAGCCGCTGCGGCGGCTGCCGACGACGCGACGGGAGGCGATGCGCGGACCCCATGGCCTCGGCAAGACGGCGATGGCGGCGTGGGCAATCCTCTGCTTCGCCCTGACCCGGGAGGCCATGGGTGTCGACTGGAAGGTCGTTACCACTGCCAGCGCCTGGCGTCAGCTCTCACACTATCTTTGGCCGGAGATTCACAAGTGGTCGAGGCGGCTGAGGTGGGGGCGGATCGGGCGTGGGCCGTTCAGCGAGCGCGAGGAGCTGCTGCACCTGATGCTCAAACTCCAGCACGGCGAGGCGTTCGCAGTGGCATCCGACAAGCCGGACCTGATCGAGGGCGCGCACGCGTCGCACCTGCTGTACGTGTTCGATGAGGCTAAGGCTATCCCGGCAGCGACGTGGAACGCGGCAGAGGGCGCGCTGGCCTCCGGTGACTGCTACGCTCTGTCCATCAGCACGCCAGGAGAGCCGCATGGGCGCTTCTACGACATCCATGCGCGCAAGCCCGGGTATGAGGACTGGACGGTACAGCACGTCAAGTTGGCTGAGTGCCTCGCGGCCGGCCGCGTGTCCCCGGAGTGGGCGGAGCAGCGGAAACTCCAGTGGGGCGAGGCCTCGGCCGTCTACCAGAACCGTGTCCTGGGCGAGTTTGCTTCGTCGGAAGAGGATGGCATCATTCCGCTTTCGTGGGTCGAGGCGGCCAACGATCGGTGGAAGGCACTGGATGACTCCGGCACGTGGGGCGAGTTCACCTGCGTCGGCGTGGACGTTGGGCGGGGTGGCGATGCGACGGTGCTGGCGCTGCGGTATGGCGAAGCGATCCGGGAGCTGCGGCGATACGGGGTGGCCAACACCATGACGGTGACGGGGCATGTTGCCACGGTGCTGCGGGGCCATGGCGGCTATGCGGTGGTAGATGTGATCGGCGTCGGCGCCGGCGTGGTGGACAAGCTCAGGGAGGACAAGCGAGGCGTCGAGGCTTTCAACGCGGGGGAGTCAACGGACTGGAAGGACCGGTCCGGTGAGATGCTATTCGCGAACAAGCGCGCGGCCGCTTGGTGGAACCTGCGGGAGTTGCTGGACCCAGCGAACGGACACGCACTGGCATTGCCGCCGGACGATCTGCTGACCGGTGATCTGACAGCTCCTCACTGGCGGCCCTCCAGCGGCGGCCGGATCATGGTCGAGTCCAAGGACGACATCAAGAAGCGCCTCGGCCGCTCGACAGACGACGGCGACGCGGTGGTCATGGCGTTCTGGCAAGAGCCGGCGGTGGCGGTTCCGCCGTTCCGGATCGGGAGAGCGTAATGGGAACGGGGGCGCGGGTGATCGCGCCGTGCGAATGGTGCGGAGCGGACGTGCACGGGATAAGACCCGGTGCCCCTGCTATCCCTTGCCCGAGTTGCGACGGCCCGGTGGCCGTTGCGCGGGCTCTCATATCCCCTCCGTCGATACGGTATGCGTCCTGCAGGCTGGCGATCGTGCGTGATGGGGAGGTGGAGAGCACTGTCGAGTTCTGAAAGGAGCCCATATGCGACGAGTATGGCGATGGTTGCTTCGGACGTGGCGAGGCTGGGACTATCAGAAAGTCGATGGGCACTGGGTAGTGGTAGCAACGCGTCCGCTGAGTGTGAAGGGATGGGAGGCGGCGAGGAAAGACGCCGCGGTGTCGCTGCCGGTGATGAACGCGGTGGATGTCTTGTTCGCCGGCGTGACGGATGGGATGGTGCACTTCGCAGAGGACGCTGAGGCGGCGGGAGCGGGGGCCTGAGACCATCCAGTGCAGATGCGTTGAAGCGTTCGGGACAGGAGCGTGAGATGAGAGTACTGCGGATTCTAGAGACGTGGTTTGAGGAGCGCTTGAGTGGGAGTATCAGGATCGGGCGGCTGACGATCTACGGCTTCAACGCGATGCACGTGGCCCTGACATACCGCACACGGCGATGGGGTTACGTTTGCTTCCATCCCCAGGTCCGTTGCTTCGGCGGCTGGTGGCCCTGGTACTTCTATCTCAGCCCCGATGCGACCCCTGGCATGGCATACATCGCCTTCGGGCCCGGCGTGGATAAGCGAGACAAGGAGAGGGCCATTCAACGGAGGACTGGGACCGACTATGCCCGGTGGTACCCGAACGATTACAGCTTCGGGTCCGACGGGGTGAGTGCTGTCAGGGAAGGCGCGAGCTGATGGCCGATGAGTACAAAGTGGCGATCACGCAGAAGCGGCGCCCGTTGCTGGGTCGCCTTCGGATCTTCCCGCGGGCGTTCCGATTCTTCCCTGTCGTGTTCGAGTTGCCGACGCGACGACGGCTCCTGTGGCGGGTGCTCGGCGCATGGTTCATAGCAGGCATTCAGTTCTACGTCGACGGTGTGCCGATGGAGGTGTTCTGATGGGGTCAGTCGAGGAAGAGGGTACGAGCTGATGGCTGGCTACCTACGCCGCGTATTCCGTCGAGCTCGTCTGAGACAGGAGCAAGCGACACTGTTGAGAGGCGAGGAGAAACTGCGGGAAGCGGCGGCGGGTCTGAATCTCGCCGTCCAGCCGTCTGACCCCAACGCGCCCGGCAGTCAAGCGAGAATCATAGATCGGCACAAGCGGGAGTTGGGGATCTCTCCGCAGTTCGTGCGCTTCGAGTCGCGAGAGCGCTTGCACGCCATACTGGCCGCGTTCGCGGCCGGCGCCATGGAGATCAAGTGGATTGCCGGTAACACCCTCGTCCTCGATACGGCGCAGCACACTATCAAGACCGAAGGCGAGATCGCCCATGGCACATCATAAGCGCAAGGGGCGGGCGAAGCGGAACACGAAGGCGAGCTGCCTCTGCTGTCACCCCTACCGATGTGCGGGCAATGCCAAGGACAGGCGACCACCGCGGGACTTGAAGCAGCAACAGACGGAGAGAGAGGACGAGGAGGCGAGGGATGAGTGAGGCGGTGTTGTGCCGTCACTATACGACGGTGCCCCTGGCTGGGCTAGAGGCATTGCTTTGGCTTGGTGGAGGCCAGGGGCGAACTCGCTTCTGCCTCAAGTATGGTCCCAGGCAAGACAGGACGTGCGACTGCATGGTTCCAGAGGGTCAGCCGCTTTGCGGCGATTACGAACCCTGTGACAAGGGAGGCCAGCGATGCTGAAGTCGCGCAACCAACTGAGGCGTGAGCGGCGGCGGGCGGAGTCCGCGAAGCCGGGGACAGTCCAGTACGTGCAGGCGCACAGGAAGCCGCGGCCGCGCCGGTCGATGCTTAGGGCATTGGCGAAGATCAACGTCGCGCTCGGGCCAAGGCGGTTGGATAGAGTGGGAGGCACGGCGAGATGACGAGACCACTGGATAGGGCGATAGAGAAGTCGGGCAAGGTGGCAGAGAAGGTGGTGGAGGCTGGGCTAACGGCACTCTTCACGCCGGCGCGCGTCGTGGAGAAGTCAGCTCTGGCAGTAGACAGGGGACTCAAACGACTCTTCGGGATGGACTGGTGATAGGAGAATCCATATGCGCCTGAGCGATCTGAACGGCCTGCCAACGGAGAGGCTTCAGAGGGCGATGATCGCCGCCGGTGTCACCATGACGGAGGATGAGGAGGAGGTTCTCTTCCGTGGGGATTCGCCGGCAGCTACGATGCTCAGAACGCTGATGGTGGGTTGGCTGGGGAACATAGAGCTCACCGACGAACAGGCGGACGCCGTGATAGCGGTCGCAGCCGCGGCGTTCTGTTTGGGGTGCGCGTATGAGTCCGTGGCAGCCGGTCCGATACTGTGAGGCAAGCCCGCGACCAACACTGGGCGGAGCTGCTCAGGGCACTAGAAATCGCTGCGGACGGTCTCCCTGGAGGGCATGGAGAACTTGGGGTGCGCGTGACGATCTATGATGGATACCCGTCTCGCGTGCGGATAGTGGAGCGAGTGATTGACTACAACAAGTTGGGCATGGCGAATTCGGTGCTGAGGGAAACGTGATGGGGGAGAAGCGTAGCGTCGAGCGAGTGCGCGAACTGCTTGACGCGGAGTAACTCGTCGGCGTAGTATGGTACTAGCTTTGTGACAATCGCATAACGATCGCCCACGTAAAAGACGAGGCGAGCCATGTCTTCGGGAGACCGGAGCGGCTCGCCTTTTTCGTTTGGGAGATGCGCATGGGGGTTGCAGAGAAACTGCGGAATCTGTTCCAGCGGCAGGGCGAGGCACAGCCTACAGTCGCCCGGGCAAAGGCCGCGGCCCGCGCGAGGCGGGAGTCGCTATCCCTCGTCACGCCTCAGCAGGCGAACCGGCCCCAGTGGACGGACTGGAGCACCGCCAACGCCATCCAGAACGGGCTGAAGGCGAGCGAATGGGTCTATTCATGCGTGCGCAAACTGGCCGACGCCATATCTGCCGCATCATGGTTCGTCGAGCAGCGGGCGGGCGAGGATGAGTGGGAGCGCGACATGTCGCACCCATTGACCAACCTGCTGTCCCGGCCCAACGCGCAGATGAGCCGACAGGACCTGTTCGAGCGTACCGCGTACCACCTGTATTTGGGCGGCAACGCGCTGTGGCATCTGGAGCGCAGCGGCAAGGGCATCCCGCAGAGCATCGTTCCGTTGATGCCCGATCAGATCAAGCCGGTGCCTGCTGGCACGGGGCTGGAGGTGGCGCGTTACGAGTACCGGATCGGGAGCAAGAAGCAGGACCTCGAACCGCAGGAGATCTGCCACCTGCAGATCGCTGACCCTGGCAATCCATTCTGGGGACTGGCGCCGCTGCGGGCAGCAATGACGACGGTGGACACCGACGTGGAGGCGGTGCGCTGGAACAAGGTGAGCCTGCAGAATCGGGCAGTGACCGATGGCGTGTTCGCGTACAAACAGCCGCTCACCAATGAGCAGTGGGAGGACGCGCGCAAGCACGTGAGGGAGCAGCACATGGGCGCTGATAACGCGCACACGCCCTGGGTGCTGGGCGCCGACGCGAGCTACCACCAGATGAGCCTCACGCCGGTCGAGATGGATTTCCTCCGGACGCGTCAGTTCAACGTGGCATCGATCGCGAATGTGTTCGGCGTGCCCGTCGTACTCATCTCCCAGGAGCGTACGACGTTCAACAACATGACCACCGGCCGCAAGATGTTCTGGGAAGATACGGTGATCCCGCGCCTTGATGACCTATGCGATGCCCTCGATCTGCGCCTGACGCCATATTGGAACCCCGAGGGACTGACCGACGCGAGCAAGAAGGTGTTGCAAATCGGCTATGACGTGTCGGGCATTCCGGCGATGCAGAGCATCTGGCGCGAGAAGGTTGACAGCGGACGCAAGCTCTGGGATATGGGCGTGCCGTTCAATGCGGTAAATCAGCGGCTTGAGTTGGGCATTGATGTGGTGGAGGGCGGCGACCTGCCTTGGGGAGGGAGGCAGCCCGGGGCCGTCGGCGCGCCGGCTGGAACGGGGGCGGTACCGAAGGCACTGATCGCCGCCACGGAGCTAAAGGCCGGTATGGGGGAGTCCGCGAAGGCGGCCTTCTACAAGGCCTTCGATAATGATCGAGCCCGGTGGGAAGAGCAGGTGGCGAAGCAGGTGGCGCAGCTCTTCGAGGCCGAGGGCGAGGCGGTGGCGGCCGCTTACGAGGAGGGCGGCAAAGCGGCGATCACCGGTGCCATCGCGCGAGGCGAAACCTACTGGTCGGCCTACCTCGTCCAGGCCTACGGCGCCATGATCAAGCACTTCGGGACACTGGAGGGCCGGCGGATCGTGCGGGCGATCCCGAAGGGCGATCTGCCCGAGCTGGAGCAGAAGCTGCTGGAACTGAAGGAGCGCGCCTGGGCGTTTGACTTCGAGGATCCCGCAGTGGAGCAGTTCATTCGGAGGACAGCGGCCGAGAAGGTCACGCTGATGACCGAGACCACCAAGGACGCCATCGCCGAGGCCGTCGCCGAGGGCGTGTCGCTGAACGAGGGCTCAGCCGATATTGCGCGCAGGATTCGGCTGTCTTACGCGGACTGGGCGGGCAAGGGCGACTCGCCGCTCGACCGCAGTCGGAGTTTCTTGATTGCGCGCACCGAGGCGGGGGCGGCGGTGAACTTCGGTCATCACGAGGGGGCGAGGCAGGTCGCCGAAGAGACCGGGGCCGTCGTGCTGAAGGAGTGGATCAGCTCGAGGGATGACAGGGTGCGGGATTCGCACCGCCACGTCGACGGCGAGATCAGGGCGATGGAGGACACGTTCTCGAACGGCCTGCTGTACCCGAATGCGCCCGGCGCGCCGGCGGCTGAGACCTGTAATTGTCGTTGCGCGGCGGCTCACCTTGTGGAGGGCTTGAGCGCGTGAGCATCGTCATCCCGATAGATTGGCACGCCGAGACGCCGCCGCCCCCGCCCCTGGGCGCGGATTGGATGGCGCAGATGCCGCGCGAGATCGCGGCCGAGCATCCGGCGCAGATGGCATTCCTGGGGGACTGGCGGGCAGGTCCGCGCAAGCGGGTTGACGCCGACATCCTACGCGGGGTAGCGCCGAAGGAACTGCGGCGAGCCGAGGTGTCGGGTGCCGACCAGGACGCGATACTGGACCTCGTCGCCCGCTTCTGGGTTGCCGCCGAGAAGCATCTGGACCTCGAGCGGCCGACGGCCCTCCTGCTCTGGAACTGCGGGAATGCCGATCAGAATCTGTGGGCGAAGCTGGCGGGCGAGCACCACATTCCGATCATGCACTGCGAGCATGGCTGGCTCCCTCAGACGAGGATCTTCGACCCGGTGGGCGGGTACGTGACGGGCCGGTGCGAGTGGGATGTCCTGCCGAGTCGTCCTGCGGGGGAGTGCCTGGGCGCGGCTATCATCCGACTCTGGCGGAAGGCTAGGCTGAGCAAGCACCAGCAGGGCGGCCGGCCATCTGAGCGGACGCAGGAGTTCTGCGGCACGGGTCCGGCGCTCTTGGTGGCGATGCAGCTCGAGGCGGACGGAGCGGCCGTCTACCACGAGACCGAGTTCGACTGCCAGCGCGATCTCATTCGCAGGTGCCTTAGCTGGCCCGGGCCCGTAGTGGTCAAACGGCATCCGCAGGCTGAGCGAATAGAGTGGGAGCCGGAGTTTGCGGAACAGCGACGGCTCTGCCAGATGGAGGTCGAGGCCAAGGGCGGGATGTGGCTCGACGCCAACGAGAGCATCCACGAGTTGCTTCCAATCGTCTCGGCTGTCGCTGCGATCAACAGCAACCTTCTGCTGGAAGCGGCGATGTCGGGTAGGCTCGCACTCTCCTTCGGCCACGGCCCCCATTCGGGGCGAGGTCTTACCGTGGACATGAGAGCCGGCGACTCCTGGCCGGTAGGCGAGCAGACACCGGAGCAATGGGCGGCGGTCTGCAAGCATGTCGGAAGCATGGAGGCATACTTGAGCCCGGAGGGCGCGTGGCTGCCAGACTGGGATCGCGAGTCGTTCTGGGGCTTCCCCTTCTGGGAGAACGCGCAGGCGGCGCTGGCGGAGAAGTGGCGACGATTACTGAGCAAGGAGAACTGACATGGAGGAGAAGGGCGCTACCACATTTGGGGATCTTCCGCTGGCTCCGCGGGAGCGCCGCTGGGACGCGACGGGTGCGGAGAAGCGGGTGCGGAAGTGGGCGGGCGCAGACGAGGCGCCGAACACGAAGTATCGCCGCGCCTTCTTCTGGTTCGACGGCGAGGCAGCCGAGACGTTCGGGGCCTACAAGCTCCAGTTCGCGGACGTGATCGACGGGTCGTTGGTGGCCGTGCCGCGGGGCGTCTTCGCTTCGGCGGCCGCCATCCAGGGGGCGCGGGGTGGCGTGGACATACCGGACTCGGACGTGCCCGGAGTGAAGACGCACATCGGACGGTACTACGCGAAGATGCGGCGGGAGTGGGAGGACGAGACAGTGCAGCCACCATGGAAGAGCAAAGCCGCCAGTGACGGGGAGGGCGGGGGAATGGAGTACAAGTCATTCCCTGCCGAGTTCAAAGTCGAAGGGGATGGGCGCACGGTGGAGGCGTATGCTTCCATCTTCGGCAACGTGGACGAGGGGGGCGACCGCGCCAACCGCGGCATGTTCGCGAGGACCATCGAGGAAAGCTTCGACGAGATCGCGTTCTGCTGGCAGCACGACTGGAAGTGGCCGATCGGCGTCCCGGTGGTCGTCGAGGAGCATTCCACGGGACTGTTCACACAATCGTACGTGTCGGAGACATCGAGCGGGAACGACGCGCTGGTGCTGCTGCGGGACGGCGCCGTCAAGCAGATGAGCATCGCCTACAACACCGTCAAGAGCATGACCGATGAAGATACGGGCGTGCGCGATCTGCTCGAGGTGGACCTGTGGGAGTATTCGCCCGTGACATGGGGCATGAACAAGCTCGCACGCGTTACCGGCGTGAAGGCCGGTGAATACGGCCTAGCGCTGAAGAAGTTCGCGGCCATGCGGGAGGACATCTCCGGCGGCCGCCTGTTGGACCCGCGATATCTTGGCGAAGTGATCGACGCCCTCAAGACTCTCCGCGAGGCGATGCCGGGTAACCCGCCCTCGCCAGACGGAGACGGAGAGGCCCTCGATCCTGCGCTGAAGGTAATCGCGACGGAGCTGTCCGAGTTCGTGAGTCACATCCGAATCGGCGAGGAACTGGCGGACTTCGCCAGGGGCCTGCGCGGATAACGAGCGGACAGTCGTTCTGAGAACGAAATCACAGGCCCGGTCTAGGCCGTAGGCATACGGCTGAACCGAGAGATTGAAACAGCCCCGTCTTCCCTGATCAGGGGGGGAGCCGGGGCTTTCTCTTTTGGCCGGGCCACAATTCCCTCGCCGAGGGCGAGGACAAGGAGATTAGAGTAATGAGTGCGATCACAGAGGAAATCAAAGGCAGCCTCGTGGAGTTCAAGAAGCTCTACGAGGAAGCGGTAGCCAATGCCGACGCCGCCAACGACCGCGTCGCGAAGTGCGAGGCAGGCGTTGAAGAGATCAAGGCCCGTATCACTGCGGGCGAAGGTTCGTCTATCGAGGAACTCAAAGAGCACAAGGAAGAGCTCAAGGAGGAGCGACGTGTCGCCGAGGCAGCGAATGCCGAGCGCGACGCAAAGCTCGTAGAGCTCTTCGGTCGAGTCGACAAGGTGGAGGCCGACGCCAAGCGGCTTCCGCAGTTGCTCGGCGGCGACGAGCAGGACAGCATCGGAGGGAGGATCGTTGAGTCGGAGGCCTACAAGGCCTTCCAGCCTGGGATGCAGAGCACCTCGGGGACGATCCTCGTCAAGACCTTCTTCCCCCGCGGCCGCAAGGCCAACGAGTTGACCGGCGGAAGCCTGGGCAACGTCGGCAGCTATCTCGGAGGCGTCACGCGCGTGCCTGGGATCATCGGTCCCCCGATGCTGCAGCTGCGCGTGCGTGACCTGTTTCCGGTCATGACCACAGACCAGGCAGCGGTCCAGTTCGTGCGGGAGACTCTCTTCACCAACCTCGCCGCGGTCCAGGACGAGGCAACGCCAGCCGCGAAGCCGCAGTCGGCGCTCGCCTTCGAGTCCAAGCAGGTGACAGTGGCGACCATCGCCCACTGGCTGGCGGCTGCCCGGCAGGTCATTACCGACGCGGCCGGTCTCCAGCAGTACATCGACAACAGGCTGATCTATGGCCTGGCGGTGGTCGAGGACGACGAGATCCTCAACGGGACCGGCGGCGGCACTCACCTCGAGGGCTTGCTGACCGAGGAGGACATTCAGACCATCGCGCAGGGCACAACGCCCTCGGTGGCCGACGACAATTACGCCGACGTTATCCGGCGTGCAATGACACTGGTGGAACTCGCCGAGTATTCGGCGAGCGGCATCGTGCTGCACCCGAACGACTGGTCGGCGATCGAGTTGCTGAAGGACGAGGACGGCCGCTACATCTGGGCGCGCGTGCAGGAGACCGGCGTGCGGCGCCTGTGGGGCCTGCCGGTCGTGACCACCCCGAAGATCGACGAGGGGACGTTCGCGACTGGCGCCTTCGCTCAGGCGGCGGCCCTGTACACTCGCGAGGACGCGACCGTGCGCATGTCCGACCAGCACAGCGACTTCTTCACCAAGAACCTCGTTGCCATTCTGGCCGAGGAGCGGTTGGCGCTCACGGTCTTCCGGCCGGAAGCGGTCGTGCTCGGCACGTTCACGGGAGCCGGTAGCTAACGACAACTACCGCCTCGCCTCCTGGGGCCAATGGGGGCCGGCCGTCTCGATCCGGCCGGCCCCCACGAAAGATGACTAAATGACTGGTGAGCGGGAGACAACCTACCTGGCTCAATTGCGGGAGAAGTGGGAACGGCTCGCCGTACTCGATCCGCTGTGGGCTGTGTGGACCGATCCGGCACACAAGGGCCGGCGCTGGAACCCGGAAGCGTTTTTCACCATAGGCGAGAGGGAAATGGCGCGGCTGATGAGTCAGCTTGAGCGCGGAGGCCACCAGTTCCCCCGCGGCGCGGCGCTCGATTTCGGCTGCGGCGTGGGCCGGCTCACCAGGCCTCTCGCGCGGCGATTCGAACGAGTGGTCGGTGTGGACATTTCGGCCACCATGGTCAGCTTCGCTACTGGCTACACGACGGAGTCGAACTGCACCTATGCGGTCAACGAGGCCGCCGACCTGCGAGGATACGGCACCAGGGGCTTCGACTTCGTGCTAAGTCGCAACACCCTCCAGCACATGGCGCCGGCGCTCAGCGAGGGCTACCTCTCCGAGTTGGTGCGGGTGCTGTCGGGCGAGGGCCTTCTGGTCTTCCAGCTTCCGAGCACGCGGAAGTCTGACGGCAAGGACAGCCAAGCGTGGGCGCCGTTGGGGACAGGGTTGGACAGCGACGGTTACCCGCGGATGGACATGTACGGGATGAAGCGGCGGAAGGTCTGTGCGATCATCGAGCGCGCTGGTGGGCGAGTGGAGGAGGCGTGGGCAGACGCGACGGCCGTCGGATGGGACGGCTATACCTACCTGGTGAGGCGAGGATGACTGCGGCAAGCGAGATAAAGGACGCGCTTGATTTCCTCGAGGTGATCGGCGGCGGACCGCGGGCGGAGTGCGAGGCACGGCTGCGCTACGCGATGCAGGTGGAGCAACCGAACGTGATCGTCGAGCTAGGTGTCCTGCGCGGGCAGGGCATCTGCTGCCTGGGCTGTGGATCGAACTTCGGCCATAAGGTGCTCGTCGTCGGCGTCGACCTCTTCGGCCTGCGACCCAGCGGTCA
>Ga0307380_10001743_pt1 | contig 31515 bp, 33 predicted proteins | sample UN3MG_FD_202239 | JGI IMG/M metagenome (GOLD analysis project Ga0307380, IMG submission 202239) | Soil microbial communities from Risofladan, Vaasa, Finland - UN-3 | ecosystem: Environmental > Terrestrial > Soil > Coastal area > Acid sulfate soil | place: Finland: Risofladan, Vaasa | collected...
CCGGTGCAAACTTGTTCGTAGTCTTGCTCATGATAGCCCCTTCCTCTCAGGAGTTGGGGCCTCCGGCAATCCCGGGGCGGTTCAGGGACAGGGAACGCGCCTGATTGCCGCATGCGTTGTATGGAGCTAATTGAAAGACCGACAAGGTCTTGAACCTCAGGCAAGCTCAGAAAGCGCAGACTCGAGGCGTTGGGTTCGTTCATCTCTGCTCTCCCATGTTCATGGAAACTCATGAGAGAGTGCCGGCGGGCGGTTCCTACGATCTAGGTACGTTTGTAGGATTTTTTACTATCGGATCAGGTCTTTGAGCGGCGATGGGTCTTCAGTTTGATCCATCCTTTTGGCAAGGTTCACCAGAAGCTCCACCTCGGTACGACGTCGGCCCTGCTCATAGTTGTCGAGCATTTTGGCTACCGCCTTCCTTTTGATGCGCAGGAGGCGTGCGGCGCGAGGTATGATCTTCTGTTTGTGTTCTGGATATCGCTGTAAGGCCGCAATCACGGTCGCCCGGTGCCAAGCGTCTTTTATTTTTCGTGTATATTGAGTAGATCGGACCGAGAAGCTTTCCTCCTCGGCACTCCCCCGCGCTAACTCCTGAAGCGCCTTGTATAGGCTATCAGCCGTCGGTGAGGTCGCTTCGCCGGTTGCGAGTGCCGCTTTCAAACCTCCGACTAGAACAGACCAGATTGCCAACTGGTCTTTCCTATTTGCATCGGTCAACTCGGCGATTTTTTGGTTCAGTTTGGGGTCTTCAGCGCGCAAGGCCTCGAGTGCCTTGCTGTAGGACTGCTTGGCCTCTGCCAAATCTTCATCCGCAAGCTTCGCGACCTGAGTGAGCATCTCCACTAAGTCAGTGGATGATGGCTCATCAACTAGGGCGGTGGGTGACTGCTCGCGGAAACGGGTTGACACCCAGTCCTCCAAGAACAGTTTTGCGTGATTTGGTGCTTCTCCGGCCATTCGCAACACAATGCATCGCCAACTGCCCCGGCCTCAACCCGTTCGAAGTCCGGTCGCGTCGATCAGCGTGGCTTCAGGAGACAGCTATCTCAGCTTCTCAACTAAGTCCTCGGCTCGAAGGTGGGTGTACCGGGCCAGCATGCGGTAGTCGCGATGGCCGCTGATCAGGGCCACCTCGGGCACCGAAAGCCCCATCTCAAAGAAGCGTGTGATCGCCTCGTGGCGGAGATCGTGAAACCTAAGATCGTCGATCCCGGCACGACGTCTCAGACGCTCCCACGCCAATCGCACCGCATTGGGTGTGACAGGAAATACCCGCTTTGCATCCACCGGCACTACTGAGAGTTCGCTGAGCACCTGTGAAGCCGTCGTGGTGAGCGGGATGGTCCTCGGGCGCCCGTTTTTCGATGTGGGGATGTGGAGTGTGCGTCGGTCCAAATCGACATGATGCCATTCGATGTTGAGAAGCTCACTCCGTCGCATGCCCGTCTCGATTGCCAACAGAATGATAAACTTGAGCAGGCGATTGCGTCCGGCGTCGCATGCCTCAAGCACGCGATCCAGTTCACCCGGATTGAGCCTCCGCTCTCTGGGTGTATCCGGTTTGGGTCGTGTGACGTTGTCCAAGGGGTTTGATGAAAGCGGCACTCCCCACTCTCGTAGTGCCATCTCAAGGACATGCCTCAGCAGCGCGAACTCCCTGAGAACGGTGGCACCCTTGACGCTCTCAAGACGCTGGTCACGATAAGAGGCAAATGTTGCCGGGGTGAGTGCCCTGAGGTTGGTGCTGCTGATGGGATGCCGGAGCAGGCAGTTCAGCCTGTGCGCTTCTTGATAGGCTCCGCGCTTCTTTGGCGTGTACGTATCTCTGTATTTTCGGAGCAGATCACCCAGCGTGATTGTGGCAAGGGCGCGACGGTTCACCGGTAGGCCCGATTTATCGATTTCTGCTTCGATCTGCTGAGCCCACGACCTCGCGTTGGCCCTATTGGTGAAGCTTCGGGCGATTGCGGCGTGGCCTTGCTTGCGGACTTGTGCTTGCCATTTACCGTTTCTCCTACGGATCGAAGCCATGAGAAATCCTCCGTCACTGTGACCAGAGTGGGACGGAATGGCCTCTCGGCACTCATCGAAATGCGGCACGCAGTCGCTAAGCTATTGTATGCGCGAAGGGAAAAATGGTGGAGCCGAGGGGGGTCGAACCCCTGACCTTCGCATTGCGAACGCGACGCTCTCCCAACTGAGCTACGGCCCCTATAGGAATTCCGACGCCGGCCTGTCCTCGCCGACGATGGGCACGCGATAATGTGGTGCGCCGCGCGATACTGTCAAGAACTCGCCGATCCGGTTCCCCTATGCGGTTCCCCCGCGCGTTTCATTGCATGAGCTTGGGCACCAGGCGCCGAATCGATAAGCATACCTGCCGTGCCGCCGCGCGCCGACGGGCACGGCTTGAACGCCGTCGCCCGTCCCGCTAGTGTGCGCCCGCCAATGCGGCGGCAATTTCGCCGATTTCCTCAACGGACCACCAAAATGTGCGCGCTCTACCAGGTCGTCGACATCATCCTCAGCCTCTACTGGTGGTGCATCATCGTCTACGTGATCATGAGCTGGCTGGTCGCATTCAACATCGTCAACACCTACAACCCCGTAGTGAATGCCGTCGGCGGCTTCCTGCACAAGATCATCGAGCCGCCGATGAAGCAAATCCGGCGCATCCTACCAGTGATGGGCGGTCTCGACCTTGCGCCGCTGGTGGTGCTGCTGGGGCTTTTCTTTATCCGCCAGCTCCTGGCCGACAATTGGGGCCGCCAGGCCTGCCTCGGCGTGGTGGGATGAACGCTCGCGGTCGCTAACTCCAACGGACCGGCGTGGATGACGCCAGCGCCCTACGCGGTAACCCCGTCCGGTCTTTCGCTCGCGCTTCGGGTCATCCCCAAGGCCAAGCGTAACCGGATCGAAGATGTGGTGAATGAGGCCGATGGCAGCCCGGCCCTCAAGGTGGCGGTCACCGCGGCGCCGGAGGCGGGCAAGGCCAATGCCGCGGTGATCGCGCTTCTGGCCAAGGAATGGCGACTTGCCAAGTCGGCGATCCGGGTGACGCGCGGCGGCGCAAATCGGCGCAAGACGCTGGCGATCGAAGGCGACGGCAGCGCACTGAAGAAACAGCTCGATGGCTGGTTTGCTGAACGGAAGGAGCTGAGCCCTTGACCGGTAACGCGGCTATCATCGACGGCAAGGCCTTCGCCGCGGGTTTGCGCGCGCGGGTCGGCAAGGCCGCGGCCGGGATCTCCGAGGCCCACGGCATCACCCCCGGCCTTGCGGTCGTCCTGGTCGGCGAGGACCCGGCAAGCCAGGTCTATGTGCGCAACAAGTCGAAGGCGGTCGCCGAAGCCGGCATGGCTGCCTTCGATCACCGCCTGCCCGACACCACCTCGCAGGCCGAACTCCTCGCCCTTGTCGCGACGCTGAACGCCGACGCCCGCGTCCACGGCATCCTGGTCCAGCTTCCCCTGCCCGATCAGATCAACGCCGATGCAGTGATCGATGCCATCGATCCGGCCAAGGATGTCGACGGCTTTCACGTCGTCAACACCGGGCGGCTATGGACCGGCGGCGAGGCGCTGGTGCCATGCACGCCGCAGGGCTGCATCCTGATGCTGGAAGACGCCGTCGGCGATCTGACCGGCAAGGAGGCGGTGATCGTCGGACGCTCGAACATCGTCGGCAAGCCGATGGCCGCGCTGTTGCTCGAACGCCATTGCACGGTGACGGTTGCCCATTCGCGCACCCGCGATCTGCCCGGCATCTGCCGCCGCGCCGATATACTGGTCGGTGCCGTCGGCCGCCCGGAGATGATCCGCGGCGACTGGATCAAGCCGGGCGCGGCCGTCATCGATGTCGGCATCAACCGCATCCCGGCGCCGACGGCGGAAAAGCCCGGCCGCATGCGCCTGGTGGGCGATGTCGCGTTCGATGAAGCCGTCGCGGCCGCGGGCGCGATTACGCCGGTGCCGGGCGGGGTCGGCCCGATGACCATCGCCTGCCTGCTGCGCAACACGCTGATCGCAGCCTGCCGCCTGAATGGCATTGAGGTGCCGGCGGTTTGAGTGTGGTGCGGCGCCGGCATCGTGCTGATATCATGCCGCCGGCGATGCGTTAGATTACGCCCATGACCAAGGCCATGCTGATCCGGCGCCTTGTCGCCGTCGTCATGTTGATTGTCGGTTTGGCGACGACGGCTGTGCTCGGCCGGCTCTTCGGCGGCCCGCCCGGCATGGTCCTCTACCAGATCATCACTGACTTCACCGAGCTTCAGATCGCGCTGATTGCGGTCTATCTGGCTTACGTCTTCCAGCAACGCGCGTTTTTCGTGCAGATGCTGCGGGGCTTGTGGTCCCAGATCATCCTCGCCAAGAACGAGATCATCCGCTATGCGCACGACCCGGTGCTGACCCAGGAGAAGTATGCGTTGGCCTTCGGGGCGGTCTCGATCGCCATCGACGAGATGCGCGGGGTTTACCGGAATGTGGGCGAGCGTGGGTAAGCGCTCGGGCTCTATCCCTACGAGCCGCTGCACGACATGCTGCGCGCGCTTACCCAGCTCGGCTACGGAGAGCCCTCGGACGGCCAGCGCGCCAATTGCCGGGCCCGCGTGATCCGCGCCTGGAACGCGCTGCGCTATGATTTCCGCCGCGAGTTCCGGCCGCCCGAGCCGAGCCATCCGATCACCGAGCCTTACGCCGCCGACCGCCGCCGCGACGCCGCGGGCGACCCGCCGCCGCCGCGCACGCTGTCGCGCATCAATCCAAAAGGCAAAGCTGACAAAAATACGTAACCCGGTTGCGCAATCACGCCAAACGCGCCACGTCGTCGTCTTCGCTTTCGAGTTCAGAGAAACGCACCGCCATGATCTCCTGCATCGCGATCCGGCCGCCCGCGTCCTTGGTGACCACCAGCAGCTTTTGATCGTCGGGGATCCCCGCCGGCACCACCATGCGACCGCCAGGCTTGAGCTGGACCAGGAGCGCCGGCGGCACCAGATCGGGCGCGGCGGTCACCATGATCCGGTCGAAGGGCGCGTGCTCCGGCCAGCCGCGCGCGCCGTCGCCAAGCCGTGTCTCAACGTTCGTGATGCCCTGCTCGGCAAGCCGCCGGGCGGCCTCCTCGGCAAGCTCGTCGATGAACTCCACCGTGAAGACCCGCCCTGCGAGGCGTGCCAGAACCGCCGACTGATAGCCAAGACCGGTGCCGATCTCGAGCACCGTGTGCTCGGACGACACGTCTAACAGATCGGTCATCAACGCGACGATGAAGGGCTGCGAGATCGTCTTGCCGCTGCCGATCGGCAAGGGCCGGTCGAGATAGGCATACGGCTGGATTTCAAACGGCACGAAAGCGTGCCGCGGCACCGTGCGCAAGGCCTGGAGCACCGCGTCACCGATATGATCGCGGCCGGAATGCGGCTCGGCACGGCGCGCGTGGATGGCGATCGTCTCCAGCATCGCCTCGCGCATCACCTCGAAATCATCGTCGCGGTCGTAAACCATGTCGCCAGTCTATCAGGGCCCGTTCGCGCGCGCGCCTACACGCGTTTCGGCTTGTATTTAGGCCCGCAATTGTGTCCGCAACTGGACCCGCTTGTCGCCTTCCGGTTATATGGTGGGTATGGACGCCATCGTCGGCACCGTCTCCCAAGTGCTCTATGCAGGGCTCGCCTTCATCGGCGTGCATATCCTGACGAGCACCCCCATTCGCGCGGCGATTGTCGGCAGGATCGGCGAAGGCGCCTTTCAGGGACTTTTCTCCCTGCTTTCGCTCGCGCTGATCGTTTGGCTTATTTTGGCCTACGCCGCCGCGCCTTACGCCGAGGTTTGGCCGCCGGCCACCTGGGCGCGCCATTTGCCACTCAGCATCATGCCGTTCGCCTTTATCTTCCTGGCATTCGGCCTGACCAATCCAAGCCCGGCAATCACCAGTGCGGCGGGGCGTCTGAAAAGCGCTGATCCGGCGCCGGGTTTTTTGAAAGTAACGCGCCATCCGCTGTTCTGGGGGATCGCGCTCTGGGCGCTCGCGCATATCCCGGCCAATGGCGATCTGGCATCGCTCTATTTCTTCGGAACCTTCACCTTTCTCGCGCTCATCGGCATGCCGTTGCAGGACAAGAAGAAGGAAGAGACGGTCGGAGCCGAATGGGGACCATTTGCCATGCGCACCTCGATCATTCCCTTCGTTGCCAGCATTCAGGGCCGCAACTCACTCAAATGGTCGGACTTCACCTGGTGGCGCGTGCTGCTTGGCCTGGCGCTTTACGCGGCCTTCCTGTTCGGCCACGAATTCGTCATAGGCGTCCCCGTGATACCGGGCTGATCGGATGACCCTGCGCCTGCGCGGTCTGACGGCGCGTGGGCTCGCACCCATTGATTTCGAGCTGGAGGCCGGCGAATGCGTCGCCGTGATGGGGCCGTCGGGCAGCGGCAAGTCGCTGTTGCTGCGCGCGATTGCCGATCTCGACCCGAATGTGGGCACTGCCACGCTCGATGGGGAGGACCGCGCGGCCATGACGGGCCCCGACTGGCGCCGCCGGATCGGCTATCTGGCCCCGGTGCCTGGATGGTGGGCGGACAGGGTCGGCGCGCATTTCCCCGACCGTGAGGCGGCAAGTCCGCTCATCGAAGCGCTCGGCTTCGAGACGCCAGCGTTCGACTGGCCGGTCGCGCGTCTTTCAACCGGAGAAGGACAGCGGCTGGCGCTGGCGCGGTTGCTGGTCGGCGCGCCGACGGTGCTGCTGCTCGACGAGCCGACCGGCGCCGTCGATGAAGCATCCCGCGACGCTGTCGAAGGGTTGCTCAAAGCGCGCCTGGCCGCGGGCGTTCCCATCCTGTTGGTCACGCATGACAAAGACCAGGCGCGCCGGCTCGCCAAGCGCGCGCTGAAGATCGACAAGGGCATGGTTCACGAGGGGAGCCCATGAACTAGCCATGAATCCTATCGCGCTGTCCAATCTCGATCTCGCGCTGGCTGCCGGTCTCGTCCTGGTGCACGCAGCGCTGTCGGTTGCGCTTTCGCTCGGGCTCGGCCGGCAACTCATCATCGCGGTGTCGCGCATGGTGATCCAGCTCGCTTTGCTCGGCCTCGTCCTGCAGTTCCTGTTCGAGACCGTCTCGCCCTGGCTCACCCTGCTGGCGGCGTTTGTGATGATCGGCTTTGCCGGCCACGAGGCGGTGGCGCGGCTTGGACGCAAGTTCCGCGGGGCCTGGGGCCACGGCATCGGTACCGCCTCGGTACTGATCGCCGCCATGCTGATCACCAGCTATACGCTCGCGACCCAGGTCCAGCCCGATCCCTGGTACCATCCGCGCTACGCGATCCCGCTGCTGGGCATGGTGCTGGGCAACACGCTGACCGGCGTTTCGCTCGGCCTCAACACGCTAACGGCAACCGCGGTCCGCGAGCGGGTGGCGATCGAGGCTCAGCTTGCTTTGGGGGCGACGATCTGGCGCGCCATGCGGCCCACCTTGCGCGAGGCGATGCGCAGCGGGCTCATCCCCATCATCAATTCAATGGTCGCCACCGGCCTCATTTCCATTCCCGGCATGATGACCGGCCAGATCCTCGCCGGCGCCAGTCCCGAAACCGCGATCCGCTATCAGCTGCTGGTGATGTTCATGATTGCCGGCGGTACGGGGATCGGCGTCTTCGCCGCCGTCTATGCCGGCACCTGGCGCCTCACCGACGCCCGCCACCGCCTGCGCCTCGACCGCCTGGCCGAGGCGCGGGCTGACTGAGCGGCAGCGGGATCGCTTAACGTTCCATTGCCTAATTGGGCGCCGCCTTGGGCGCTTGCTTGGGTGCCGGTCCGCCGCGCAGCGCGTGCCAGTCGACATTGCGGGTGCCGTACATGACCGCCGCGAGGGCCGCGAAGACCCCGAGCGCGCCCACCAGCAACGCATAGTCCTCAAGCTGCAGCACGACATAGAGGAAGCCGTAGATCACGCCGAGTAGCGCGGCGATCACGCCGGCGCGCGCCCAGCCGCCCATCACCTTGGCGGCGTAGAAGCCGATCATGGCCGTCGCCATTGCCGCGGCGGCGAGATAAGCGAGGAGAAAGCCGGCGAACTCCGCCAGTGAGAGCAGCAGCAGATAGAAGACGCAAAGCGCGAAGCCGACCAGCGCGTACTGAAAGACATGCAAACTGAGCCCGCCCGCGACGTCGAAGGCAAAGATCGCCGCCAGCACCAGCAGCACAAACAAGATCCCGTACTTCACCGAGCGCTCGGCCTTCAAATAGAAGTCGACCGGCGTTACCAGCGAGACCCCGAATTGCGAGCCGGCGATCTGCCGCGCGATGGCGTGCATCGGCACCGGCACGCCCTTGGGGCCGTGGCTTTTCCAGGCTTGGGGATAGTCGCGCCCGAGATAGGAGATCGCCCAGGTCGCGCTGAAGCCCTCGGCGCCGATCTTGCGCTTGGTCGGCAGATAAGCGCCGTCGAAGCTCGGATGCCGCCAGGCCGAGGCCAGCGAGACGGTGCTCGTCTTGCCGACCGGCGTGAAGGCGATGCGTCGGCTGCCGGTAAAGCGGATGTCGAAGCCGAAGATGATGGGCTGCGCCGTTGCGCCCGGACCGGGGGCGGTCAACGCGACCGGTGCATGGAGGCCAGGTCCCAGAATCGTGCTGCGGGTCCGCGGCTTGAAGCCGAACGGCCGGCCGTCCCAGGTAAGGCGGGCATCGCCCCGCGCGCCGCGTAGATCGTAAACGCCCATGGCGAAGACGGCGCCGTCCCACATGACCTCGCCCGGCTTGACCGACAGTGTCTTCAGATCCGGCATGGCGAAGCTGCCGCGGATCTTCAGCGCGGTCGTATAGAGGATTGCCCGGTAGATGCCGCGGTAGCGCACGGTCGGCTCGATCACGCCGCCGATATTCACCGCCTCGGGCAGCACATGGATCGTGCCGATGCGGGTTTCGGCCGGGGTCATCCGGGTTTCGCCCTTGGCGTTGACAAAGGGCTGCGGCGGGATCGTGTAGCGGTACGGAATGAGGAGCACCGGCCCGGTGACGCGTTGGGGATGGCCCCAGCTTCGAGCGATGTCGGAGACGACGGTATCGCGCCGCGTCTTGCGTTCGCCAACCAGGTTTTCGATCAGCGCCAGCGGGAACAGCAACAACAGCACCAGGAACAGCAGGAAACCGAGCTTTACGTAGAAGCCGACCTTGCCCCTGATCTCATTCCAATAGCCCGAACCCGCCGCCGGTCCCGAATTCGTCTCCGCCGCCATACGCCTGCTCCCGTGCCATGCCACTCGCCCGAAATCATAAGTCATGGCGGCCCGCATCCGCCCAGGGTTGGACGAAGGTCCAAGCGGGTCGCCGGACGGCAGGCACGCTCGCGCCGATTTGTGGCGCGGGCACGGCGAAACCAGGATCGTTAGGGGAAATCCTGGGGCGTCTGGTCTCAAGTGTTAAAGCGTGGGGTGTTACCGCTTGCCCAGCCTGAGCCGCAGCGCGTTCAGGCGGATGAAGCCCGCGGCGTCGCGCTGGTCGTAGGCGCCGGCATCGTCCTCGAAGGTGACGATGGCCTCGTCGTAGAGCGAGTTGGGCGACTTGCGGCCGGTGATGATGACGTTGCCCTTGTAGAGCTTGAGGCGCACCGTGCCGGCGACCCGCTCGGAAATCTTGTCGATCGCGGCCTGCAGCATCTCGCGCTCGGGCGCGAACCAGAAGCCGTTATATATTAGCTCCGCATAGCGCGGCATCAGCTCATCTTTCTGGTGCATGCCGCCGCGTTCCAGCGTCAGCGACTCCATCGCCCGGCGCGCATGGAACAGCACCGTGCCGCCGGGCGTCTCGTAAACGCCGCGCGACTTCATGCCGATAAAGCGGTTCTCGACGATGTCGATGGCGCCGACGCCGTTGGCGCCGCCAAGCTCGTTGAGCTTGGCGAGCAGCTCGGCCGGAGACAGTTTGTTGCCGTTGATCGCAGTCGGATCGCCGCGCTCGAAATCGATGGTGATCTCGGTGGGTTTGTCGGGCGCCGCCATCGGCGTGACCATGCGGGTCAGGATGTGATCGTAATCGGGCTCCTCCCAGGGGTCCTCCAGCACCTTGCCTTCGGAGGAGATGTGCAGAAGATTTGCATCCTGGCTGAAGGGCGGCTCGCCGCGCTTGTCCTTGGGGATCGGGATCTGGTGCTGCTCGGCGTATTCAATGAGCGTAGCCCGCGAAGTGAGGTCCCATTCGCGCCAGGGCGAGATGATCTTGATATCGGGTTTCAGCGCGTAATAGCCGAGCTCGAAGCGCACCTGGTCATTGCCCTTGCCGGTGGCGCCATGCGACACCGCGTCGGCGCCCGTAGCCTCGGCGATTTCGATCTGGCGCTTGGCGATCAGCGGCCGCGCGATCGCGGTACCAAGCAGATATGTGCCCTCGTAGAGCGCGTTGGCGCGGAACATCGGAAAGACGTAGTCGGCGACGAACTCCTCGCGCAGATCGTCGATGTGGATCTCCTTGACCCCCATCATCTCGGCCTTCTTGCGCGCCGGCTCGACTTCCTCGCCCTGGCCGATATCGGCGGTGAAGGTGACGACCTCGCAGCCATACGTGTCCTGCAGCCAGCGCAGGATCACCGACGTATCGAGCCCGCCCGAATAGGCGAGCACGACCTTCTTCACTGCGCCTTTCTTGGGCGTCGACATGTGGGCGAACCTCCTCTGCCCGGCGGTGATGGCCGGGATCGGGCGCGAGTATAGGCATCGCGCTCGCGGCGACAAGCAATGCCGGTAAGCCAGATGGTTTGTACAAAATCGCATCCGGTCGCGCCGACTATGATATCCAAACCGGATAGCCGTTCGGCGACAGTGACCACTCCCGGAACAACCTCCGAGCAAGCGAGAACAGCATGAGCATCCAACGTTCGCATGTGGGTCCGCGCATGAGCCAGATCGTAGTCCGCGGCGATACCGTCTATCTCGCGGGCCAGGTCGCCAGCGACAAACCCGGCGCGCCGGTCGGCGAGCAGACGAAGAACATCCTCGACAAGATCGACGGCTATCTCGCGGAGGCCGGCACCGACAAGTCCAAACTCCTGACGGCGACGATCTGGATCACCGACGTAGCGACTTTCAATGACATGAACGCGGTGTGGGACGCCTGGGTCGACCCGGAAAATCCGCCGGCCCGTGCCTGCGTCGAGGCGACCCTGGCCGCGCCCGAATATACCGTCGAGATCATGGTGGTCGCGGCGAAGTAGCCGCCGGATCGCTTCGGCGACCTCCCTATCACATTCACCACAGGCGCGTCCGCCAGCCGGCGGCCGGGCTGGTGGTTTCGCGCGGTGTCACCTGGCCGTGCCGCCCGACAACCGGCTTGACCCACGGCCCGGTGCCGATACGCTATCTCCATACAACCAAAAGACGTCGAAGACCGGGCAAAAGACGTCGAAGACCGGGAGGATAGCAGCGATGTACATGACCCAGGGCCTGCGCCGGGCCGCCAAGCTGACGCCGAACGAAATCGCGGTCATCTCCGAGAAACGCAGTTTCACATGGGTGGAGCTTCAGGACCGAGTCGCGCGGCTCGCCGGCGCGCTGCACAAACTCGGGCTAAAACCCGAGGACCGCATTGCGATGCTGTCGCTCAACTCGGATCGCTACGTCGAGTTCTACTACGGGACGTTTTGGGCGGCCGGTAACGTTGTGCCGATGAACATTCGCTGGTCGGTGCCGGAGAACATCTATTCGATCAAGGACTCGCAGGCGCGTTTTCTCGTGGTCGACGACATGTTCGCCGCGGCCGGCGCCGAGATTGCCGAGGCCTGCGCTTCGATTGAATTTGTCATACACGCGGGCGACGGACCAACGCCCGAAGGAATGCTGAGCTACGAAGCGCTGGTTGCCGAGGCGGCGCCCGCAGCGGATGCCGTGCGATACGGCGAGGATCTCGCCGGCATTTTCTATACCGGCGGCACGACGGGTTTCCCCAAGGGCGTGATGCTGCCGCACCGGGCGCTGTGGACCAGCGCCATGTGCTTTGGCGCGGGGGTCACGATGACGGCGGACGACCGCACGGTCCACGCCGCGCCCCTTTTCCACATCGCCGGCAGCGCGATGCTGTTCTCGATCACGACCTTCGGCGGCTCGCACGCGATCATTCCGGGATTCGAGCCGAAGGTCTTTTTGAAAGCCGTGCAGGATTTCGATCCGACGCTGTCGCTGCTGGTGCCGACCATGATCGGCATGCTGCTGCAGGATCCCGAGCTGGAGAAGACCGATACGAGCAATCTGCAACGCCTCATATACGGCGCCTCGCCGATTACCTTGGCGATCCTCAAGGAAGCGATGGAGAAGATGCCGGAGACCAAGTTCATCCACGCCTATGGGCAAACCGAATTGGCGCCGCTGGTCACATTGCTAGGCTCGGATTACCACGTGCTCGACGGGCCCAAGGCGGAGAAGATCCGCTCGGTCGGACGGCCGGTCGTCGCCGTCGAGGTCGAGATTGTCGACGAAGCCGGCAATGAAGTGCCGCGCGGGACGGTCGGCGAGGTGCGCGTGCGCGGGGCCACCGCCATGCTCGGCTATTGGAACAAACCCGAACAGACCGCCGCGACGTTGAAGGACGGCTGGGTCCATACCGGCGACGGCGGCACCATGGACGAGGACGGCTTCATCACCATTGTCGACCGGGTCAAGGACATGATCATCACCGGCGGCGAGAACGTCTATTCGGCCGAGGTCGAGAACGCGGTCATGCAGTATCCGGGCCTTGCCGAATGCGCCGTGATCGGCATCCCCGACGCCAAATGGGGCGAGGCCGTGCATGCGATCGTCGTGCCGCGCGAGGGCGAGAGCCCCGAGCCCGACGCCGTCATAGAGCATTGCCGCACGCTGATCGCGCACTTCAAATGCCCGCACTCGGTGACGGTGCGGCCCGAACCCTTGCCCAAATCGGGCGCCGGCAAGATCCAGAAGTTCGAGCTGCGCGCGCCGTTCTGGAAGGGCCGCGACCGCCAGGTGGGTTGAATACCTACAATCTCACTAGACGACCGACCAGTTTTGCTTCATGCGCCGTCGCGCAGCAGCGCGCCGAAAACAACCTGCTCGAAATCCCGCAGCGCCGCGTCGCCGCCCTCGGCTTTCATGCGCAGCAAGGCGCCCTCCCAGGCGTCGACCAGAAAGCCGGCCAGTGCTTCGGGCGCGATCCCGCCCGCAATGGCGCCGGCCTCCTGCGCCTCGCGGATATGCGGGGCAAGGAAACTGGCAAACGCCTTGAGCCCCGCCCCGGCCCGCGCGCGTACCGCGGGCGCCAGATCGCCCGCCTCCGCCGCCATGACGCCAAGGAGGCAGCCGGTAGCATGATCTTCCTCGGCCATGCGCCCGGCATAGGCTTGGAAAAACCGGCGCAGCCGCTCGGCCGCGCTAAGCTCCGGATCGGCGGTGATCGCCGCCGCCACGCCGGCCATGCGGCGGCCGAAGTGGTCCATCAGCGCCAGGGCGTAGGCGTCCTTGCTCGCGAAGTAGTAGTGGAACGAGCCCTTGGGCACGCCGGCCGCGTCGACGATGTCCTTGATGCTGACCGCGGCGAAGCCGCGCTGCCGCACCGCGTCGAGCCCTACATCGAGCAGCTTCGCTTTCGTCTTTTGACTCATGTGAAATTACTAGACGATCGTCTAGCAATCTGTCAACGCTCAACGCAGGCTTGCGTGACGCGGCGGCATGGCCCGACAGACCGTCGATCGGGCTCACGAACTCCATTCCCTCTCCCTCTTTGGAGGGGGAGGGGGATTCCCCAATCCACGATTCGAATTATCCGGACATTGCTCTAGTCTCCCCTGAGTTTGGGTTCAACCGGGGAGGACATCATGGCCGAAGGAACAAGCGGAAAGCTCGCGGGCAAGGTCGCCCTGGTATCGGGCTCGGGACGCGGGATCGGCCGCGCCATTGCGCTGAAGCTCGCAGGCGAGGGCGCGCGGCTCGTGATCAACGATCTCGACGACGACCCCGCCGGCGAGACCATCGGCGCGATCGAGGCCATTGGCGGCACGGCCGTGGCCTGCAACGGCGACGTCGCGGCGCCCGACTTCGGCGAGCGCTTCGTTACGGCAGCACTCGATGCCTATGGCGGTGTCGACATCATCGTCAACAATGCCGGCTACACTTGGGACAACGTCATCCAGAAGATGTCGGACGAGCAGTTCCAGGCCATGATCGACGTCCACGTCACGGCGCCGTTCCGCATTCTGCGCGCCGCGGCCGAGCCGATCCGCATCGCCGCCAAGAAGGACGCCGAGGAGGGCCGCGAGGTCTTCCGCAAGGTGGTCAACATCTCTTCGGTGGCGGGCACCACCGGCAATGCCGGCCAGGTCAACTACTCGGCCGCCAAGGCCGCGATCACCGGCCTCACCAAGACGATGGCCAAGGAATGGGGCCGCTATAAGGTGAACGTCAACTGCGTTGCCTACGGCATGATCGCAACGCGGCTCACCCAGGAAATCGAAAAGGATGAGCGCAAGACCATCGATGTCGGCGGCCGCGAGATCGCGGTGGGCATTCAGCCCGGCATGATCGCGGCGATGTCGCAGCTGATCCCGATCGGCCGCGCCGGCACGCCCGAAGAAGCGGCCGACGCGGTCTATCTCTTCTGTACGCCGGAATCGAACTACATCAGCGGTCAGGTCATCACCGTCGCCGGCGGCATGCAGCTCTGATGCGCCGTCCCCGGACATGACCGACATTTCCCGGCCCCTGCCGGGCTTCGGCGATTTCGGCGGCCGGGCCTGGCTCAACACCGCGCATCAGGGCGCGCTGCCATTGGCCGCGGCGGCGGCCGCGCGCGAGGCAATTGACTGGAAGACAGCCCCTTTCGAGCTTACGCAAGACCGTTTCGACGGCGTGCCCTTGCGTCTCCGCGAGGCCTTGGGCCGGCTCGTGAGCGTGCCAGCCGAGGACATCATCCTCGGCAACAGCGCCTCGCGCGGCCTGCACCTGATCGCAAACTCGCTTGACTGGAAAGCGGGCGACGAGGTGCTGGTTCTCGACGGCGACTTTCCCTCCGATATCCTGCCCTGGCGGATCCCCGAGCGCGATCACGGGGTCAAGGTGGTTGCGATCCGCCCGCGCGACCGGGTCGTCGCGCCCGATGAACTGGAAGCGGCGATCACCCCGCATACGCGGCTCTTTTGCACGACCTGGGTGCATTCTTTTTCCGGCTGCTCCATCGACCTCGACGCGCTGGGCGAGATCTGCCGGGCGCGCGGCGTGATCTTCGTGGTCAACGGATCGCAAGGTCTCGGCGCCCGCCCGCTCGATCTGTCGGCCGCGCCGGTCGATGTCTTCACCAGCGTCGGGTTCAAGTGGCTGTGCGGGCCCTACGGCACGGGGTTCGCCTGGGTGCGTCCGGAATTGCGTGACACATTGCGGCCCTTGCAGGCTTACTGGTTGTCCATGCTGACGGCGGAAGATCTGGGCGCCGGATTCCCGCCCACCGAGCTGCGCGAAGGCCGGGGTGCGCGCGCCTTCGATCTATTCGGCACCGCCAATTTCTTCAACTTCTGCCCCTGGACCGCCGCCATCGAGCACCTGCTCGATCTGGGCGTGGAAGCCATCGCGGCGCACGATCAAGCGCTGGTCGGCCGCTTCATCGAGGGCCTCGACGCGAACCACTATGAAATCGCCAGCCCGCGCCTGGCGGGGCCACGCCGCTCGACGCTGGTGTTCTTCTCGCACCGGGCGCCTGCACGCAACCGCGCGGTTCACGAGGCCCTGACGGCCGCCGGCGTTCATGTCGCCTTCCGGGCGGGATCGCTGCGCCTCGCACCGCATCTATACAATACGGGCGCCGATATCGATCGGGCGCTCGATGTCCTGGCGGCGCAGGACTAAGCCGCCGGAGCGCCGGTACTCAATATCCACTAACGGCGAAATCGGACCGGAATTAGCCGTAGAGCAGTTCCTGGAGCTGGGGCGTAAGCTCGTGGACCGACAACCGGGTCAGGTCCTTGTTGATCTCGGTGCCGACCAGCGCCCGAAGCTCGGCGCTCATCACGCCGCGAAGGTCGCCCAGGAATTGCGGCGGCGCGACGACGTGAAGCTTTGCGAAGGTGTTTTTGCGCCGCTCGTCATCGAGCAACTGCCCGATCTCGCGCGCGAAGCTGAACTTGGCATAGCGCTTCGGGTCGGTCGGCGGTTCTTCGGCGTGCCGGCCTTGCCCCGCGCGATCGCGGGTCCGGCCGGGGCGGTCGCTGGCGATCTCGCGGCTGGGCTTGAGATCCGCCGATAATTCGCGCACTGGTTCGAGGCTGATGCTTTGCATCGGCCCATTGAGCGCAAAAATACGTGCCCCCGCAGCGTCTGCAACAACAACCCAATTCGCTTTTCCGGACATTCTTTTTGGTCCACCACGTTTCGTTGGCCACAGCCGCGCTTCGGTCCTATCGGCAAAGGTAACCTAACATCTCTCCAAGTGGAATTGTGGCGCACGCGTCGGCCCCCGGACGGTGTTGCGGCACCCGCCCGGGGGTGTTCATCGCGACCCTACTTTGCGCCCCCTAGGCGTACCACTTCGCATAGGCGCGGCAGACGGTCGGCCGGCCGTTGGCGTAGACACGGCTCATGCTGAACTTGATCTTGTAGGTCGCATTGTGGCGCAGCTTGCGGCCGAGTGTCCGGTAGCCCTGCGCGACGACCTTGGTCGGATTGCTGGCGACGAAGAAAATCTTCGCGCCCTTCGGGATCTTGAAGTTGTTGTGGTTTCTGAGGACCACGATGTTCGGCCGGCGGCCGATGTTGCAGATGAACACCGCGCTCTTCAGCACCTTGGCCTTGATCACTTGCGGGCCGGCCTGTGCGGGAGATTTTGCGGTGGCGGGCGATGCGCCGACGCCAAACGTTACGGCGGCGATTGCGATGGCGGCGGCGCCGCCGAGGGTTTTCAAGTTGAACATTTCACGTGCTCCTTTGAACGCCGTCTGACGACGCCCTTTGGTTTCGGGGTATCGGCGGCATTGCCGTCCCGATTGGTGGCCGGACATTAGGAGCGACCGGCTGAACCCGGTCTGAGGCTGCCGTTCAGTCGCAATTCAGCAATCCGGCGGCCTAAAGCAGCGCGATTGGCCCCGGCGCCCGCACGCGCTAAGCTCGCCCTCTTATGAGCGGCACCCTCATATTGCCGGTTTGGCTGGTTGTGATCGCGGGCGTGCTCGCGGGCTGGGCGGTCCTCGACCGATTGCTGGTGCCTTCGGCCCGCTGGTTCTTCCGGCGCCGGGTCAACCGGCTGATCGAAGAAGCCAACACCCGCCTGCAGATCGAGATCCCCGCCTTCGAGCTCACCAAGCGGCGGGTCTTGATCGACCGTCTGATGTTCGACCCCGAGGTCCAGGAGGCGGCCGCCGTCGAGGCCAAGGCGCGCAACGAGCCGCGCGAGGCGGTGATGGCGGATGTCGGGCGCTATGCGCGCGAGATCGTTCCCGCCTTCAATGCGTATGTCTATTTCAGGGTCGGCTACTGGTTCGCCAAGACGGTGGCGAACTGGCTCTACCGGGTCCGGCTCGGCCATGCCGACGAGGCGTCCTTCGCGAAGATCGATCCCAAATCGACGGTGGTCTTCGTGATGAACCACCGCTCGAACATGGACTATGTGCTCGTCGGGTTCCTGGCGGCGGAAAAAGCGGCGCTGTCATATGCCGTTGGCGAATGGGCGCGTATCTGGCCCCTGCAGCAGTTGATCCGCTCGATGGGCGCCTACTTCGTGCGCCGCGGCTCTGGCAACGATCTTTACCGGCGGGTGCTGGAGCGCTACGTGCAGATGGCGACCGAGGCCGGCGTCAGCCAGGCGGTTTATCCCGAAGGCGGCTTGACGCGCGACGGCCGCCTGCGCCCGCCCCGTTACGGTCTTATCGACTACATGGTGAAAGGCTTCGATCCGAAGGCCGAGCGCGATCTGGTGTTCATTCCGGTCGGCCTCAACTATGACCGCGTGCTCGAGGATCGAACGCTGATCGGAAAGCTGGACGTTGGCGCTCGGCGCAAGGGCCTCTTTGGCTCGCTGGCGACGACCACGCGTTTTGCCTTCCACAATTTTGTCCTGATGGCGCGCGGGCGATGGGAAAAATTCGGCTATGCCAGCGTCAATTTCGGCACGCCGATTTCAATGCGCAGCTACATCGACCAACGCAAGATCGATTTCCGCGCCTTGCCGGAGGATCAACGCCACACGGCAGTGGCAAAACTGGTCGGCGAATTGATGGACGCGGTCGGCCGGGTCGTACCGGTGCTGCCGGTTTCCGCGGTCGCGGCGACGCTGATGCGCGACCCCGACCGCATCTTCACCGAACTCGAGCTCAAGGCCGCAACCCACCGCACGCTGCTCGATTTGGCCGAGAACGGAGCGCATATCTACATCCCGCATGGCGACGAGGACCTCGCGATCGATCGCGGCCTTAGCATGCTGCGGCTGCGACGCCTGGTGGCCGAAGCCGAGGGCGACCTCATCTCGGCGCGCGAAGGCGACATCGAGATGCTGTCTTATTATGCCAACGCCATCGAGCATCTGCTGCCGAGCGAGGCCAAGCCAGCCGAAGTGCTAAGCGACGACAAGCTGCGGGCCAAAGCCGCCCGAGCGGGCGGCGCAGAGATAGACAACGCCCGAGCGGGCGGCGCAGAGATAGACAACGCCCGAGCAGGCGGCGCAGAGACAGACAACGCCCGAGCGGGCGGTACAAAAAACACAGGCGCAAAACCGGCGACGAAGCGAAAACGCGCACCGCGAAAAGCGCCCACGTCGAACTCCGCCGAATAGGAAATAAACCCTAATCTCGAGAGCCGCGCGCCCGGCCCCTAAGATCGGACCAGCGTCAAGCGCACGCTGCCGATCTCGATCGCCACGCCCGGTTCGATCGGCATTTTCTGGCCCGGCGCCAGCGCCTCGCGATTGACCACCGTACCATTGGCCGAGTCGAGGTCCTCGATGGTCAGCGGACTGCCGCCTGACAGCCGGGCATGACGGCGCGAGACGCTGTCGTCGTTCAGCACCAGCCGGCACTGTTTGGCGTTGCGGCCGATCAGGATGCCGTCCTCGGCGGTGCGCAAATCGATATCGGAAATGTTGAGCCGCACGGCCATGCCATTGGCGTCAAATCCCGACAGCACCCAGCCGCCGCTTTCCGTGGGCTCTTCGCCGCTGTATCCGCTCGTGGGCATCGGCGCCAGTGTATCCGGCGAGACCTCCCGATGGCCAGCTTTCGGCGTCGCCCCATCGGAAGCCTTGGGTTGGGCCGGATTGGCGTCGTCCGCTTTCGAAGCCATGGGTTTGGGGCCCGCCAAATCAGCTTGCGGCGATACCGGCTTGGGCGGGGGTGCCGGTTTTGGCGGCGCCGCGGCCTTGGGCACCGCAGCCTTTGGCGCCAGGGCTTTCGGCGGTGCGGACTTGGGCGGTGCGGACTTGGGAGGCGGCGCAGGCTTTGGCTGGGGTTCCGGTTGGGGTTCCGGTTCAAGCGGGGCCTCGACCTCGAAGGGCAGGCGCGCGCGTTTCTTTGGCGCCTCCGACATCGTCTTGCGGCGCGCGGCTTCTTCGGGACCCGGACCAAACAAGTTGAACACCCCGGTCACGGACGCGACCAGCGAGCCCGCGATCAACAGGATCCAGCCGTAGGAATGCGGCACGGCGACCGCCACGTCCCGTATTCCGGCCATCGTGAACATCAAATACCCGGCGGCCAGGGTCATCAAAACGCAGGGAATGAGGCTTGCGCGCAGGACCTTGAAGATCGCAAGGCCGATCGCGAGGAAGGCCGACACCAGCAGGATCGCAGCCCCGCCCAGCAAACGCAGTTCGATGGCCTTCAACCCGGCCGGCAATTCGGGCGCGCCGACCTTCCAATCGAGCAGGCCGCCGACGATCTGATAGAGGCTTGCCGGCGTCGCCCCGGCACCGAGATTGGTGGCCGGCGCGAACAGCCCGACGAGGGTGAACAGCGTGCCCGTCACGACAAGCACGATACTGGTCCGGACGATCATCAAGCCCCCTCGCCGCCCCGCCAACGATATCCGGGCGCCACACCCGACGGGCTACTAAAGCATAGAAGGGTGCGGACCGGAAAGGCGTGCCGCCAAAAGGGCTTGGCGGCGCATCGTGTCAGACGGATGACGAACTAGAACATCGTCTCCAATACGCGGTCGGGCGGGGTATGGCCGTCGATGAAGGTTTTGATGTTGATGATCACCTTCTCGCCCATGTCGACCCGGCCCTCCAGCGTGGCCGAGCCCATATGCGGCAGCAGCACGACGTTGTCGAGTTCCATGAGCTTGGGGTTGACGGCCGGCTCGTGCTCGAAAACATCGAGCCCGGCGCCGGAAATCTGGCCGGATGCTAGCTTGCGCGCCAGCGCGTTCTCGTCGATCACCTCGCCGCGCGAGGTGTTGACAATATATGAGGTCGGCTTCATCAGGTTGAGCCGCCGCGCCGACAAAAGGTGGTAAGTCGCCGGCGTGTGCGGGCAGTTGATCGAGACGATGTCCATATGGGCGAGCATTTGGTCGAGGCTTTCCCAATACGTCGCCTCAAGCTCGGTCTCGATCTCCTTATGAACCCGCCGACGGTTGTGATAGTGGATCGAGAGCCCGAATCCCAAGGCCCGTTTGGCGACGGCCTGGCCGATCCGGCCCATGCCGACGATACCGAGGCGCTTGCCCCAGATCCGGCGGCCGAGCATCAGGGTCGGGCCCCAGCCTTCCCATTGGCCCGAGCGGATGACGCGCTCGCCTTCGGTGAGCCGCCGCGGCACCGCCAGAATAAGCGCCATCGTCATATCGGCGGTGTCCTCGGTCAGCACGCCCGGCGTGTTGGTCACCGAGATGCCGCGCTGGCGGGCGGCGGCGAGGTCGATATGGTCGACGCCGGTGCCGAAGGAGGCGATCAGCTTGAGGCGCGGTCCGGCGCTGGTCAGAACCGCCTTGTCGATATGGTCGGTCACGGTCGGCACCAAGACATCTGCGGTCTTTACAGACTCGGTGATCTCCGCCTGGCTCATCGGCCGGTCGTCGCGATTGAGCCGCGTCTCGAACAGCTCCATCAGGCGCGTTTCGATAACGTCCGGCAGCTTGCGCGTAACGACCACAAGCGGCTTAGGCTGCGCCATGCCGTCCCTTTCCCGAGGGGTGCTCAGATGCCATGCCCATAGCAAGCGGCCCGGAGGTTGTCCAGCGACAAGGCCGCCGGTACCGCTAGAGCCGGCGGGCCCGCACTTGCCGCGCGGGGGCCTTGACCCCGGCTACCGCACTCGCCGATAAGGACCCCCCCCAAACGCAATCGAACCTATACGCAATGCCCGCCAACAGGTCTGCGCAGATGCCACGCCCGCGCCGTTCCGCATTCGCCATTCTTGCGATCGCCGCGGGCCTCGCGGCGATTTCGCTTGCCGCACTCCCATCGTCAGCCGCGGAGAAGAAGCGTCCCGTCCCGCGTTTCGTCGCGCTGAAAACAGCAAAAGTGAACGTGCGCACCGGACCGGGCGCGCGTTATCCCGTCCAGTGGGTGCTGCGCCGCCGCAATCTGCCGTTGCTGGTGATCGCCGAATTCGAGACCTGGCGCCGGGTCCGCGATTGGCAAGGGGCGACGGGCTGGGTGCACCAGGCGACCCTGACCGGCCGGCGATCCGTGATCGTGACCGGCCGCCGCAGGGTGCTGCGACGCCGTCCCGCGGCCAACGCACCCGCTGTGGCGCATCTGGAGCCCAAGGTGATCGCGCGGCTGCTGGCCTGCGGCCGCCGCTGGTGCCGGGTCCAGGTCAAGGGCCATCGCGGCTGGCTCGCGCGCAGCGGTCTCTGGGGCGTGCGCAAGGGCGAGACTTTCAAATAAGCCGAACGCACCCCGGCCGCCGGGAAGCTTGTCATTCAAAAGCCGCAAACCCTGCGGATCATGTGGCAATTCTGCGGCGGTTAACACTTCGTTAAGGGATGCCGGCACAGTTTCGGCGCGTACCTACAGTTGGCGTGTACATAAGCTGGCGCGTACCTAAGCTGGCGCGCCGCTCAGTTGGTGCGCAGCTATTTTCGTGCGACGCATCCCCGACGCCAATACGCGGCGGTCAGACAACACAACGGATCATGGCGACCAACGACCGGCAGCCGAACAAGGACAGCCATTCGCCCGACGGCGCATCAAAGCCGGGGCCGGCCGCTACGCGTGGGCCCGGCAAGCCGCGAAAGCCGCGCAATTCGTCCAAGAAATCGAAACAGCCGGGCGCCTGGGGCAGCGCCTTTCGCTGGTCGCTCAAATGGGGCTTCGTTGCCTTCGTCTGGTGCTTCGTGGCCATGGTCGCGATGGTTGCCTGGTACGCCTATGATTTGCCCGATGTCGACAAGCTGGAGGCGGCGCGGCGCGCGCCCGTCATCGTCTTCAAGGGCCGCAACGGCGCCACCCTGGCAAGCTATGGCGACATCTACGGCTCGGCGATCCGGCTGCGCGACGTGCCGAAATACCTGCCCCAAGCGGTGATCGCGACCGAAGACCGCCGCTTTTACAAGCATATCGGCATCGACTTCATGGGCCTGGCGCGCGCGCTCTGGGTCAATCTGCGCGACGGGCGCATTCGCGAAGGCGGCTCGACCATCAGCCAGCAGCTCGCCAAGAACCTTTTCCTGAGCCGCCAGCGCACCATACGCCGCAAGGTCCAGGAGACGCTGCTCGCCTTCTGGCTCGAGCGGCGCTTCTCCAAGGACCAGATCCTCACGATCTATCTCAACCGCGTCTATCTGGGCTCGGGCACCTACGGGGTCGACGCCGCCGCGCAGCGCTATTTCGGCAAGCCGGCGCGGTTGGTGAACCTCTACGAAGCGGCAATGCTGGCAGGGCTCCTGAAGGCTCCGTCGCGCCACAACCCGGCGAATAATCCGGCCGCCGCCGCACGCCGCGCCAAGGTCGTCCTCATCGACATGGTCGAGGCGGGCTTCATCACCAAGAGCCGCGCCGCCCGCGCGCTCGCAGCGAAACATACGCTTCGCCCCAACCTCGGCGCCGGCGCGCGGCACTATTTCACCGACTGGGCGCGGGCGCGGATCAAGGACTATGTCGGCGACGTGCAACGCGACCTCGTGGTCATCACCACGCTTGATGCGCGGATGCAGAAGATCGCCGAGGAAGAGGTGGCCAAGTATCTAGGGCGTTTCGGCCCGCGGCTTCGCGTCGGCCAGGGCGCGCTGGTCGCCTTGTCGACCGATGGCGCGGTGCGCGCAATGGTCGGGGGCCGCGACTACCGCGAGAGCAAATTCAACCGGGTCACCCAGGCCAAGCGCCAACCCGGTTCGGCCTTCAAGCCCTTCGTCTTCCTGGCCGCGATCGAGGCCGGGATCGAGCCCGACACAAAGTTCCGCGATGCCCCCATCCGCATCGGCGGCTGGCGCCCACGCAACTACGCCAACAAGTATTACGGCGAGGTTACCTTACGTGAATCCGTGACGCGCTCGCTCAATTCGGTCGCCGTACGGGTCAGTGAAAAGGTCGGGCGCGAAAAGGTTATCCGCGTGGCCCGACGCCTGGGCATCCGCACCCGGCTTCGCGCCCACCCCTCGATCGCGCTTGGCGCCAGCGAGGTGACGATGCTGGAGCTGACCGGCGCCTATGCCGCGCTGGCCAACAACGGCACCGGCATCTTCCCCTACGGGATCGCCGAGATCAGGACGCGCGGCGGCCGGGTTCTTTACCGCCGCCGGGGCTCCGGGCTCGGCCGCGTCGTCGCCGCCAGCCATGTCGCCGCAATGAACGACGTGCTGCGCGCGGTGATCGTGTGGGGAACCGGCAAGGCCGCCAAGCTCGACGACCGCCCTGCCGCCGGCAAGACCGGCACCAGCCAGGACTTCCGTGATGCCTGGTTCATCGGCTACACGCCCGATCTGGTGACCGGCGTCTGGGTCGGCAATGACGACGCCAAGCCCATGAAAGGCGTCACCGGCGGCGCCCTGCCCGCCTGGATCTGGAAGGCCTTCATGACCCGCGCGCTCAAAGGCGTGGCACCCAAGAAGCTGCCGGGCGTGGCCTGGGCGCCGAAGGACTAGCACCGATTTACCGACACGTCCGCAGACGCTAGTTTCCTCCCGAACAGGGACGGGGACGGGACATGGACTTCTCCGGCGATGCGGCGCGGATCCAGCGCTCGGTGGCGCGTAGCCACGAAATAGCGGTTCGCCGCGCGGCCGTCTTCGAGGTCTTGGCGCCGTGCACCGGCGAGAGCGTGCTGGAGATCGGCTGCGGCGGGGGCGCTTACCTGCGTGATGTGGCGCTGGCCGTCGGCGAGGGCGGGCGCGCCTGCGGCATCGATATCAGCGCAGACCAGATCGACGGCGCCCGCGCCCATTGCGGCGATGCGCCCGCGGCCGAATTTCACCTCGCCTCGGCGCTCGAGCTTCCCTTCGATGACGGCGTCTTCGACGCTGCCTTCTCGGTGCAGGTGCTCGAATATATCGAGGCGGTTGACGGTGCGATCGCCGAGGCGCATCGCACGCTGAGGCCCGGCGGGCGCTTCGTGCATCTGGCGACCAACTGGGATTCGGTCGTCTTCAACGGGGGTGATGCAGAGCTCATGGGCCGGGTGCTCGGCGCCTGGGAGGCGCATTGCCACCATCCCAACCTGCCCGCCGGCATGTCGGGCCGGCTGCGGCGCGCGGGGTTCATCGCCATCGAGCAAACCCCGCTGCCCATGCTGATCACCGCCAACCACGCGCACAGTTTTACCTTTTGGGCGGCGCAGCTGATGGCAGGCTTCGCCGCCGGCCAGGGCGCGGTCACGCCGGAGGAAGCGCAAGCCTGGCTCGCCGACCTCACGGCGCTCGACGCCAAGGGCGAGTTCTTCTATTCGGCGATGACGGTCATCACCCGGGCGCGCAAGGCGGGCTAAGTGCGGGGCTTGTGTCCGCCATGGGCGACGGCGCCGGCGATCTTCGCCTTGGCGCGCTGGACGCTCGCAGGATCGGCGCGGTCGACACCGATGGGCCGGTCGCCGGTGATGGTGACCCGCTCCATGACGCGGCGCTGGGGGTAGTAGTCGTGCACCGCGTAGTGCTGGACCGAGCGGTTGTCCCAGAAGGCGATCATGTGCGGCGCCCAGTGGAGGCGGAACTGAACCTCGGGGATAAACGCCTGATGGAAGAGCGTCTCCAGCAGCGCGGCGCTCTCGCGCTCGTCCATATCCTTGACGGCGATGGTGAATTGCGGATTGACGAAGATCACCTTGCGGCCGGTCACCGGATGGACGCGCACCACCGGATGGGTCACCGGCGGATAGCGGCGCTCGTAGTCCTGCAGCAGCGCCCGGTCCTCGGGTGTATCGGCGAAAATCGTCCGGAAGGGTTTGATGTCGTGAACCGCTTCCAAGCCAGATATGAAGGCCTGCATGCGGTTGCTGAGCCCCTCATAGGCGGCGGCCATGCTTGCGAACATGGTGTCGCCGCCGAGCGCGGGCACCTCCTTGGCACACAGCATCGTGCCCATCGGCGGCGCCTCGCGGAACGTCTCGTCGCTGTGCCAGAAATCGGTGCCGAAGGGCGGGTTGTCGGCTGAGTTCTCGAACCGGATGAGGGCCGGCCGCGCCTCGTCGGCGGGCGCGAAGGGATGCACCGAGAGCGCGCCGAAGCGCGCGCCGAAGGCCATCAGCTGATCGGCCGTGATGTCCTGATCGGGGAAGAGCAGCAACCCGTGCTCGGCATGGGCTTGAGCGATCGCGTCGCGAGCCGCGTCGTCGAGCGGCTGGCGCAGATCGACCCCGCAGATCGCCGCCCCCAGATTGACGCCGAGCCGCCGGACCGAAATTGCCGCCGCGTCCGCTTGTGCGCGCTTGGCCGTTTGCCTCACGAGCCCGCCTCCCGCCGGTGTTCGCCGAAGCTTAACCTCGCGCGGCAGTCTAGCGCATTTTCCGTTCAGTTGGCATCGCCGGCGCTACTTGTCGGCAGACGTGATAATCCGGCCGATATCGATGTAGCCGACGTCTATCGCGTGGCTCAGCGCGTCATAGGCCGCACGCGCCTCCTCAAAGAGGTGGCGCTTCTGGCGCAGGCCCTCGATGGCGGCGGCGTCGGGCAGCTCGGCCTCGGCCTCGCCGCAGAGTTCCAGCGCCGCCTGAAGATAATCGGCCCGCAGCCGCGCCACGGTCACCGCGAAAGCGAAGGCGCGCTCCTGGTCGAGTTGGGGGATCTTGCCGTGGATCACCTCCTGATTGGCGATCCGGATGCCCTGCTCGGTCTCGCTGAAATAGCGCTGTTTGGACTTGTGGGCTTCGATGTCCTCGGTGTAGCGGGACATGGGCTCCTACTCCGTGGTGGTGCTCGATCTGGCGCGCACGAACCGCTGCGCGCATGCCAGAGCGCCAACCCTAGCGGGAGCAGGTTGCCAAGCCCCTAACGCGGCGAATTTGGCCTCAGCCCGCCAGCCCCTTCTCCATCAGCCCCGAAAGCCGCCGCCCGAAGGCCGCCGGGTCGGGCACCGGCTCGCCTTCCATGATGCGGGCCTGGTCGAGCAGCACGAAGGCCGCGTCCTCCAGCGCCGCCTGCGCGCCCCCTGCGTCGGTGGTTTGGGCCTCGGCGGTCCTGGCCAGCGCCTTGATCACGCCATGCGCCGGGTTGATCTCCAGGATGCGCTTGCTCTCGTGGTCGAGCTGGCGGTGTTGCTTCAGCATTCGCTCCAGATGCATGTCCATATCGCTCTCGTCGGCGACCAGGCAGACCGGACTGTCGGTGAGACGATCGGTGGTGCGCACGTCCTTGACCGCGTCCTTCAGGGCAAGCTTCAGGAAGGCGATCAGCGTGTCGACCGACTTGGCGCTCGCCTTCTTGGGCGTCTTGGCCTTGGCGTCCTTGGCTTGCGGCTCGAATTTGTCGAGGTCGGCGGCGCCGCGGGTGATCGACTTGAAGGGCTTGTCCTCGAAGCTGCCGATCGCCGGCGCCCAGAACTCGTCCACCGGATCGGTCAGCAACAGCACCTCAAGCCCGCGCGCACGGAAGCCTTCCAGATGTGGGCTCGCGCGCAGCTGTGCGCCGTCCTCGCCGGCCAGCGTGTAGATCGCCTCCTGGCCCTCCTTCATCCGGCCGATGTAGTCGGCAAGACTGACCAGCCCGTCGCCAGCCGTCGAGGCGAAGCGCGCCAGGCCCAGAAGCGCGTCGCGCTGCTCGGCGTCCTCGTAGAGCCCTTCTTTCAGGACGGCGCCGAAGTTCTCCCAGAAGGCGGCAAAATCCTCCGGCTCGCTCTCCGCCTTCTTTGTCAGCTCCGAGAGCACGCGCTTGACCAGCCCCTGGCGGATCTTCGCCAGCACCGGATTGTGCTGCAGCATCTCGCGGCTGATGTTGAGCGGCAGGTCTTCGGAATCGACCACGCCGCGCAGGAAGCGCAGCCAGGCCGGCAGCAGCCCTTCGCAATCGTCGGTGATGAAGACGCGCGAAACGTAGAGCCGCAGCTGGTGCTTGCGGTCGGGTTGCAGGAGATCGAAGGGCTTCTGTGTGGGCACGAAGAGCAGCGCTGCGTATTCGATCTTGCCCTCGGCCTTCCAGTGGAGCGTCATCCAGGGCTCGTCGAAGGCGTGGCCGGCATGGCGGTAGAACTCGGTGTACTGCTCGGGCGTGATGTCCTTTTTCGGCCGCGTCCACAAGGCGGACGCCGCGTTCAGCGTCTCCTCCTTGTCGCCGTCTTTGTCGCTGGTGGCCAACACCACCGGCACGGCAATGTGGTCGGCGTATTTGCCGACGATGGTGGAGACCCGGGGCGGCTCCAGGAAATCCTTGGCATCCTTCTTCAGATGCAGGGTCACCGCAGCGCCGCGCGCCGGCGCCTCGTCGGCCGGCTCGATGGCGAATTCGCCCCGGCCGTCGGAGCTCCAGCGCCAGCCGTCTTTCTCGCCGGCGCGCCGGGTCAGCATCTCGACTTTGTCGGCCACCATGAAGGCGGAATAAAAGCCGACACCGAACTGCCCGATCTGCGAGGCGTCCTTGGCGGCCTCGCCCGATAGCCCGGCGACGAAGGCGGCGGTGCCCGAACGGGCGATGGTGCCGAGGTTGTCGATCAGCTCGGTCTTCGACATGCCGACGCCGTTGTCGGTGATCGTCAGCGTCTTGGCCTTCTTGTCGATGGCTATGGCGATCTTGAAGTCGGGATCGCCCGAAAGGAGATCGGGTTTGGTGATCGCCTCGTAACGCAGCTTGTCGCAGGCATCCGAGGCGTTGGAGATCAATTCGCGCAGAAAGATCTCCTTCTCGCTGTAGAGCGCGTTGGCGACGATATCGAGGAGTTTGCTGACCTCGGCCTGAAAACCATGGGTTTCGGCGGTTGGATTGGCCCCGCCGGCAGGTTTCGTTTCGTCCGATGTCTCTGCTGTCATCACTATCCCCAGTTCACCAATTCAAGTCAGCGAACGAATTTGTTCTGGCCCGCGAGATAGGCGCAAGACGGCGCGCATACAACCCCACACCCATGCGGCCCGTTCGGTCTAAGATCGGGACGGAGCACATCGACAATGACCGACCTGCTGCAAAAACGCGCGCAGATGTTGCGCGAGATCGAGCACGATGCGCGCATGACCGCGTCCTTCACCGGCCGCAAACGGCTGTCGGGCGCGGTGCTGACCGCGATCGGCCGGATCGCGCGCGAGGACTATGTCGATGAACGCGACCGTGAGCGTGCCTACATCAACCGGCCCCTGCCGATCGGCCACGGCCAGACCATCTCCCAGCCCTTTATCGTCGCCCTGATGACCGAGCTGATCGACCCGCAGCCCGGTGATGTGGTGCTCGAGATCGGCACCGGGTCGGGCTATCAGGCCGCGGTGCTCGCCGAGCTCGTCGCCCATGTCTACAGCGTCGAGGTCGTCGAGGCGCTCGCCACGCAAGCCGCAGAACGCCTCAAGGCCGAGGGCGTCGAGAACGCCACCGTGCGCCACGGCGACGGCGCGGATGGTTGGGCGGAGCATTCGCCTTTCGATGCGATCATCGTGACCGCGGCGGCGCCGGAGATCCCGCCGGCACTCATCGATCAGTTGAAGCCCGGCGGCCGCATGATCCTGCCCGTGGGGCAATCGGGCGCCGAGCAGATGCTGACGCTTGTGACAAAGGACGCCGAGGGCGCCGTGACGTCCCGGGACGTCCTACCCGTCGCTTTCGTGCCGCTCGTCCCCGCCGACTGAAGCTGCTTCCTTGGAGGCCGGATCAACTGACGCACATCCGGTTGCCCCGGCGCCGCCCGGGGCGCTATGCTTCCGTAATGACCGACAAACCTGGAAATCGCCGCTATCACGATATGGGCGGGCTGCCCGCCGGTCCGGTCGAGAACGACGACCACGAACCCGATCTGTGGGAAAAGCGCGTCGATGCGATGATGGTCTGCCTGGGCACCTCTGTGGCCGACGGCAAGAAGCTCATCACGGTCGACGAGATCCGCCGCGTCATCGAGGACCTGCCGCCGGACGCCTACGACACCATGAGCTATTACGAGCGCTGGGTGCATTCGATTTCGACCATCCTCGCCGAGCGCGGCGTTTATAGCCGCGAAGAGCTCGAGGCGAAACTCGCCGAGGTCAAGGCCCGCGCCAATGAGCAGGCCAGCGAAGGGGCGGCGCCATGAGCCGCTTCGCCCCCGGCGACAAAGTCCGGGTAATCGCCGATTTCACCCGGCCCGGCCATGTCCGCACACCCTGGTATTGCCGCGACAAGGCGGGCGTCATCGAGCGCGCCTGCGGCGCCTTCGCCAATCCCGAGACGTTGGCCTACGCCAAGGACGGGTTGCCGAAATTGCCGCTCTACCGGGTGCGCTTCGCCCAGCGCGAGCTGTGGCCGGATTATGGTGGCGGTGCGGGCGACGTCGTCGAGATCGAGATCTACGAGCCCTGGCTTAAGGCCACCGAAGAATAGGGGGGCATGACCATGCAGGACGACAACACCGACGACACGCATGACCATGCGCACGATCACGATCACGGCACGCGCGACTTCCAGCCCGATCTCGAGGACACTCATCCATTTACTGAGGCCCAGTTCCTGGAGACCGCGCTGCGCGAGCTGCTGATCGAAAAAGGCGTGATCACGGCCGACGAGCTGCGCGGCGCGATCGAGTTCATGGATGGCCGCGGCGCCCATCTGGGCGCGGGCGTCGTCGCGCGGGCCTGGACCGATCCCGGCTTCAAGGCGCGCCTGCTCGCCGACGGCACGGAAGCGGTCGAGCTCTACGGCATTCCAATCCGCCCGACCCATCTCGTCGTGGTGGAGAACACAGCCACGGTCCACAACGTGATCGTCTGCACGCTTTGCTCGTGTTATCCGCGCAACCTGCTGGGCCGCCCGCCGCTGTGGTACAAGAGCCGGGAATACCGCTCGCGTGCCGTGCGCGAGCCGCGCGCCGTGCTTGCGGAATTCGGCACCACGATCCCGGCCGAGGTCGAGATCCGCGTCCACGATTCGACGGCCGATATGCGCTATCTGGTCCTGCCGATGCGCCCCGAAGGCAGCGACGGCCTGAGCGAGGTCGAGCTTGCCGAGCTCGTCACCCGGGATGCCATGGTCGGCGTCACGGTGCCGCGCGGGCCCGCGAGGGCGGCCGCAGAATAGACGCACGCACGGAGATCGGTTGCCTTTTTGCCGTATGTCAGCTTGCCTTAACTGCGGCCAAACCGACCGATTGCCGCAATTCTCTCGACACGCTTGGCGATCACCTGACGACGCGCAGGAGCGATCTTGGACTGCTCCATAAAACGGCCTCCGACCAAACCGGCGTCGACGAACCAACATTCGCTGGATGAGAGCGTGATCTGAGCAAGCCGGCCTCGGACCAATGGAAACGGATTGTTCAGTTGATCAGCAATGTCCGCTCTTTGGGTATGAGCGGAAACAATTCGAGCACCCGCAGGATGTCCGCTTGTGACCGAGGCTGTTGAAAAACTATTTTGAGGCGGCCGAGACGCAAGATTGATTCTCATTGTGAGCGCCCGGCGCACGAATGATTCGCAACAACCCGCCTCTCGATTCGATTGTTGCGCTGAAAGCTTATGACGGGGAGTTTTTCAACAGCCTCGACCCAGAGCGGACATTGCCACCCCCGAAACCTCGCAGTGGTTTGGACTGCCACTTTGATATCTGCCAACAAGTGCGTACGCGAACGCCGGAGCCACCGAAAATGGTAAGACCCGGACGGTCAATCCGCGGGGCACTGAATGTATGTAGATTTCTTATTTACCGCCTGGCGAGGGTTTGTGGATTCCGTTATCGGCCGCTGCCCAAATCCATCCCGGACACGCCCTTGGTGCCGCCCTTGGTGCCGCCCTTGGTGCCACCCTTGGTGCGACGCACGGTGGTGCGCTTGGTGCTGCTGGTGTTGGCGGTGTTGGTGGTGTTGGTGGTGTTGGTTGACTTGGCTCCCGCTTCGGCGGACGACGCGGCCAAGGTTACAGTCGCGCCAGCAAGCGTGACTGCGATAGTGAGCTGCTGCCGGTTTCGAGGACAGTTGGTTAAGCTTGCATGGCCTGTTTCTCGAAGTCTACAGGGCTGACGTATCCGATGGTCGAGTGCCGCCGCGTCGGGTTGTAGAAGCGCTCGATG
>Ga0307380_10001744_pt1 | contig 31512 bp, 29 predicted proteins | sample UN3MG_FD_202239 | JGI IMG/M metagenome (GOLD analysis project Ga0307380, IMG submission 202239) | Soil microbial communities from Risofladan, Vaasa, Finland - UN-3 | ecosystem: Environmental > Terrestrial > Soil > Coastal area > Acid sulfate soil | place: Finland: Risofladan, Vaasa | collected...
GCCGAAAAGCTGGGAATCAGCCGCATGGCTCTTTTTAACATGCTGAAAAAATATAAAATAAAAAAATGACGTTTTGGCTGCTTAAAAAAGCCGGATTGCTTTTGCTTTTTCTCTGGGCCGCCAGCAGTTTGATATTTTTTTTGGTTCAGGCGGTTCCCGGCGACCCGCTTTTATCGATTTTGGGGCAAAACCCGCGCTCGGCAGACATCCTGCGTTTACAAGATTCTTTAAAACTGAACCGGCCTTTGGTCATAAGATACGTGCATTTCATTCAAAGAATGTTTGTTTTGGATTTCGGAGAATCCCTGATCGACCGCAAGCCTGTGTTGGCTTCCATCTTGAAATACTTGCCGAATACCATTTGCTTGACTCTGGCCGCCATAATGATTTCAATTTTGATTGCTTTTCCGCTGGCTGTCATGGCTGCATTCAAAAAAAGCAGTTTTTGGGAGGGTCTGGCTTTGATTTTTTCGGCAATCGGACTTGCGGTGCCCAGTTTTCTTCTCGGCATCCTTCTGACAATCGTATTTTCAGTGGAATGGAAGCTTTTTCCCATTTCAGGCAGCGGCAGCGCTGAATTTCTGGTCTTGCCTGCCTTGACTCTGGGAATTTCCCTGAGCGCCTTCCTGACACGCATGATCCGCACGGTTCTGAGCAAGGAATTGCAGCAGCCGTATGTGCTTTTGGCCAGAGCCAAAGGGCTTTCCAATGCACGAATCTGTCGGCAACATGTTTTTAAAAATGCATTGATCCCCATCGTCACCATCATCGGCTTGCAGTTGGGCGCCCTATTGAGCGGAGCCATAATTGTCGAGAGCATCTTTTCCTGGCCAGGGCTCGGCACCCTGTTGATCACAGCCATTCGCCAGCGTGATTTTCCTATGATCCAGGGAACAGTCCTTTTTATGGCGGTCAGTTATCTCATGTTGAATTTCCTGATCGATCTGTCTTATCCGTTCTTCAATCCAAGAATCGGCCATGATCCGGCTAAATAAGAAAAACCTGCAGTTCCGTTTGGGCATGATCATTCTTGCCGGACTGGGCATGGCCCTGGCCGGATTGGCATTCCTCCAGGGGATCAGCTTGCAGTTACACATTGATCAGCGCTTGCGCTCTCCTTCAGCGGCACACATCTTCGGAACGGACGCTTTGGGCCGAGATATGCTTTCCTGCCTCATATTCGGCACATTGGTCTCTTTGGCCATCGGCCTGACTGCGGTCCTTATCGCTGCCGCCACTGGAGCCGGATTGGGATTTTTGGCCGGCTGGCATGGCGGCTTGCTCAGCATATGCATCATGCGCGGCGCCGATTTCATCCTGGCCTTTCCGGGCATCCTGCTGGCCCTGGCCCTGATCGCTTTTTGGGGCCAGGGTGTCATCAACCTCGTTTTCGCACTGGTGGTCAGCGGCTGGGTCGGCTATGCTCGCCTGGTGCGCGGCGAAGTCCTGAAGATCAAATACCAGGAATTCATCATAGCTGCCCGGGGTTTCAATGCCTCATCCTGGCAGATCGCCCGCGGTCACATGCTGCCCCTGATCTTCCCGCTGCTGCTGACCCAGGCCGTTTCGGGCATGGCTGCGGTGATCATGGCCGAGTCCAGCTTGAATTTCCTGGGGCTGGGCCTGGACCCGCGGCTGCCGACCCTGGGCGGTATGATTGACGCCGGCCGCGGCCACCTGTTCGACAACCCAGCCATGGTCATCTTGCCCGGGGCCTGCCTGAGCCTGCTGGTCGCCGGTTTTTTGCTCCTGGCCGAAGGCTTGAAAATGCGGCCGGGGATCATTGCTTTTGAAAAAAATAAAAAATAAGATTATAATTACAATAGTTAAACTTTCACACTATCTGCAGAATCGGGAGGTGGGCATGGAAAAACGGAAAGAGTTGCGCATCCGCAAGAGGATGCTCTCCAGCCTGGAGGAGAAACCGGCGATCGTGGTCGACATGTCCCTGAGCGGCATCAAGATCTCCATGAGCCGACCGCCGCGAACCCAGAATGTCGACATCAAGCTGCAGGTAGGCGAAAAGGTCATCAACCTGAAAGGCGATGTCCGTTGGATCACCAGAATGGTATCCAACAAGGTTTCCAACAATATAGGCATCGTCATCCGCGAAGCCCCGCCCGAATATTACGAAATGCTGACGGTTTCCGACTGAAAGGGATCCGTTCAAAGAAGCGAGGCGGACTTGAAAATATCCGGTTACTCTTCCTTGGCGCCGGCCACCAATTGCTCGGTCGAAAGGGCGGCCGCGGCCGTTTCGGGGATGATCTCGATCTCATTGTCTTGCAGCCGGCAGAACAGGAAACGGGCATCTTCCCACTCTTTTTCCAGCGACAGATAAGCAATCTTTTCCAACAGCTCTTTTTTCAGGACCCGGGTCAGGTTGCGCGCCCCATATTCAAGTGAATACCCATTGCGGGCGATGTGGGCCAGAACATCTTCCTTGATGACCAGTTCTTTGCCCTGTTTTTCCAGGTCGTGGCGCACTTCCCGCAGCTGGATGTCAATGATAGCCTTGATATCCTCATCGTGCAGGTGGCGGAAAATGATGATCTCATCGATACGGTTGAGGAATTCCGGCGAAAAATTCTTTTTCAGCGACTTGATCAGGGTGGCCCGGGAAACCTGCGCTTCTTCCTGACTGCCCTTGTAGCCCATGTTGGCCTTGGAAAACAGGGAAGTGCCGATATTCGAGGTCATGACGATGGTGGTTTTGGAAAAATCGATAACGTTGCCGCGGGCGTCAGTGAGGCGGCCGGCATCGAAAACCTGCAGGAAAATATTCAACAGTTGCGCATCGGCCTTTTCAATTTCATCGAGGAGTATGATCGAATACGGATTTTGCCGCACCTTGTCGGTCAGCTGGTTGGAGTCGTAATAGCCCACATATCCGGGTGCCGCACCGACAAAGCGTGAATAGGTGAATTTTTCCATGTATTCGGACATATCGATGCGGATCAGGTAATCCTGGCTGCCGTATAGGGCTTCACTCAAGGCGATGGCGGTTTCGGTCTTGCCGACCCCGGTCGGTCCGATGAACATGAACACTCCGTCCGGCCTGTTTTTTTTGACATCGTAACCCAGTTTGGAAGTGATCACCGATGAAACCATCTTGGCCACCGCCTCATCCTGGCCAACAATTCTTTTCAAAATATTGGCCCGCAGCGAAGTCAGGCGGCTCTTCAAAGAAATCGAGATGTTGGTTTCGGGGAGATTGCCGATATCGGCCAACACTTCAACCACATCGGATTCTTCGATCTTAAGCGGCCCCTCCTGTGTGGAAATGTTTTTCAGCTTGACCTTGGCGATGCACCTTTCCAGAAGCATGATGGCCGAATCGGGCAGCTTTCTTTCCCGGATATCCCTTTTGGCGCTTTCGACGATGTCTTCCACGATCTCGTTGGGCACCAGCAGGTTATCAGCGGCAACCACCTGGCTTACCAGATTCTTCAGGATTTTCCGCGTGCCTTCCGGAGACAACTCGTTGACAATTATTTTTTGGAAATAGCCCAACAGCGAATTGTCCTTTTCTATGGTGTTCTTATATTCTTCATAATCGGTGCTGGCAATAACCTGGATGGAATTGTCACGCAGGAAATTTTTAAGGATATTGACCAGGTCCAGAGATGTGCCCCGGGCCGCCCCGGTGGACATCATCAAATGCATGTCTTCCAGCACCAGGATGGCGTTCTGCGCCTTGAATTCCTGCAGGAGTTTCAAGACCTTTTCCTCAAACTGGCCGCGGTATTTCGAGCCGGTGAGCAAAGTGACAAAATTGATTTCTTTGATCTTTTTTTCCTTCAGGGCCGGTGGCACTTCCTCGAAAATGATCTTCTGGGCCAGCAGGCGGATCAAGGCCGATTTGCCTACCCCACGTTCGCCGATCAACAACAGGTTTCTTTTTGAATTGGATATGAGAATCTCGATCATTTGCCGGAGCTCCTTGCTGCGGCCGATGATCCTTTCTTCATTCTGGATCACCGCTTCGGTGATATCAAAAAAAGCGTCATTTTTCTGGGCTTCGGGTTTGCTCTTGCTTTTGTCGATACTTTCCCTGATCTTCTTGATTTTTTCGCCCAGGCTTTTGCTCTGGGCTATCAGCAGCGCCTTTTCATAAAAATTCAGGGCCAGTTCGATGTTTTCTTCTTTGGCATACACATCGCCCATCATTTCGTGCCCTTCGGCGTAAAAAGGATAAAAAAGCAGGAATTTCTGCAACAAGCGCTTCATTTCCAGGGCGCGGTTCAAATTTTCCAGATTCTTGATCTGCAAGAGATAAATCAGGGGCATGTTGAAATCTTCGAAAGCGATCTCCTCCAACTGCACCAGGCTTTCAGTGAACAGTTTCAGTTGCTGGTTGCGGAAGGCGGACTTAACTTCCCGCCATTTGCCTAAAAACCCGCCGGCATCTTTCGGCAATTGCGGCTGGATCCGCTCCAGTTCGCTAAAACAAAAATTAGCCAGATAGAATTCTGCAATTTTCAGCCAAATACCATCCTCGTTCATGCTGATTTCCGCACCGTTGCTTATATTGCAGAAAACAACCTCTTTTTCGGCAGGCTGCGATAAAAAAAGAACCTGCTCGTTTTGAAAGATCACGAAGGGAAAAAGACTGAAATTCAACGTGGCATTGCCGTAGATCGGCTCGTCTGGCAGTGCGTCCTGAGGACCGAAAAGATTTTTGGGAGACAGGCCTTTGCTGGCCGTCACCGCTCCACTGATCTTCTGGTCGAAAAGCTTGAACAGGTTCTCGATCCAGAATTTAAAGTCGGCGAAAAGGCTCTTTTTATCCTTTTCGTCGGTTTGGAGGCGGCTGTTTTTAAAGTAATCGGACAAATTTTCCAAAATGAATACCAGCGTCTGCCTCTCGGTCTTGCTCATGCTCAAAACCTGGGTGTTGAACGTCTGCAGATAGGCAATGATGTTTTCCAGGGTCTGCAGGATATCGTTGCTGAAAAATACTTTCCCGGCCGGGAGTTGAAAATTCTTTTTGCGGGCCAGGTTTTCCGCCTTAAATAGGGCGTCCAACACGCTGACAATGAAAAAAATCAACCGATCCGAATTTTCTTTATTGAATTCGCGTTTCTCAAATTTAAAATCGGGTAAAAAAAATGATAAAAACAAGCCCATTCTTCCAAATTGGCCGAAATGAGGGTCCATCATGCACTCCAATTGCTTTCGCTGCTTCTGATTATATTGGCATTATATGAGAATGTCAATTTGCAATTGCTTTTTCGACCAAGGTTTGCTATACTTTTTATCGGAAATATGGATGAAATACTGAGTTTTATTAACAGCAACCCCTGGACAAAACTGATCATCATCGCCGGCGCCATGGTGTTGATTTTGAAGATCATCTACCAGGTTCTAAAAACCGCCAAAGTTTCCGCTTTTCAAAACAAATCGTTTTTCGAATCGTTTTTTTACCTGTTGGCCAAGAAGGCCTACATGGAACGGGACGCCAAAAGGGCCCGCAAGCAGAATATGTTCCTCAAAGCCGGCAAAATATACGAGGAAATAGGCGAATTCAAAAAAGCCCTGCAAACCTATAGTGAAGGCCAGGAATTCGACGTCATGGGCGAATTGCTGGAAAAACTGAATAAAGAAAGCGAAGCCATCGAAATATATAAAAAAAGCGGCAACAGCGACAACCTGGTCAAATTGCTGCTCAAACGCAAAAACATCGAAGCAGCCGGAGCTGTTCTGGAAAACAACAACCGATTTCAGGAGGCTGCCGAACTGTACTACAACCATGAAAGATATGAAAAGGCCGCCCAGATTTATGAAAAAAAGGGATTTTACAAAAAAGCGGCTTATATTTATGAAAAGGGCGGCAATTTAAAAAAGGCCGCAATCAACTTTGAAAAATGGTTCATCACCAGCTTTGACACCACGGTGGGCTACCAGAACTCCAAACAATTGGAGCAGGAATTGCTCAAAGCCGTGGACCTGTATACCCAGCTTGACGAATTGGAAAAAGCGTACAACATGCTGATCAAGTATGGAAAATTCGAAAAAGCCGCCGAACTCGCGATCAAATTGAACAAGCCAAGCGATGCTGCCAAGAACTTTGAAAAGGCCCAGTTGCCTCTTAAAGCCGCCGAAATGTACGAACAGTTGGCCCAGCCCAAGATCGCCTATCTTTTACGTGGAGAAAACGCCTTTGCCAAGGGCAATACCCTGGAAGCGGCCGAGTGGTTTTTAAAAGGCGAGGATTATACCCGGGCGGCCGAGCTTTTCGAATGGGACAAAAAATACGCCAAAGCGGCCCACTGCTATTTCATGAACCAGAATTTTTTAGGGGCGGCAGAAAATTACCTGAAGGACAACAACGAAGAGGAAGCAGCCAAGATGTTCGAGATGGGCCGGGAATGGAAAATGGCGGCCAACATCTCACTCAAATACGGGAAATTCCAAAAAGCCGGCGAACTGTTCGAAAATGCCCGGGAATACTTCAAGGCGGGAGTTTCTTTTATCAAGGTGGATGACGACCGCCGCGCCCTGGCCAATTTTCAGCTCGTTCCCTACGACTCGCCCGATTTCAACGCCGCCATTACCCACATGGCGGATATTTTTTTGAAAAACCGCAAACCGCAACTGGTTATCGAAAAAATCGAAAAATTGCTCGGCGAAAACCAGATCGACAAATCCAACATCGAGTGGTTTTATGTCCTGGGACAGGCTCATGAAAACGCAGGCAACTTCAAGAAGGCCTTTGAAATTTACCAGATGATCCTGACCGAGGACTACTCCTTCAAGGACGTGCACCAGAAGATCAAGGACGTGGAAACCCTGATCCAAAAATACAAGGAAATGGAGCTGATTAGTGAAGATTCCAGCGAACGCTATCGCATCATCGAAAAGATCGGTGAAGGCGGCATGGGCGTGGTGTTCAAGGCCGAGGACACAGTCCTGAAACGGGTGGTGGCCTTGAAAATATTGAACAAAAACCTGGTCACCGACAAGCGCAACCTGGAACGCTTTTTTTCCGAAGCGCGTTCCACGGCGTCACTGACCCAGGCCAACATCGTCACCGTTTATGACGTGGGCCAGATCAAGGACGATTACTTTATCTCGATGGAATACATTGAAGGCGAAAACTTCATGAACCTCATCCGCCGCAAAAAAGATTTTTCCCCGTCACAGATCGTGTTCATCGCCATCAAGCTTTTCAAAGCACTTGATTATTCCCATCGCAAGGGCATCATTCACCGTGACATCAAGCCGCATAACATAATGATCACCAAGCAAAAGGAGATCAAGATCATGGATTTCGGCTTGGCCGTGATCCTGGGCGACCAGAAAAAGGGCGAAAGCGGCGTCATCACCGGCACTCCCTATTACATGTCCCCGGAGCAGATCCAGGGCATCCCGGTCGACCACCGCACCGACATCTATTCATCCGGGACCACATTGTTTCACTTGACCACCGGTCACGTCCCCTTCAAGGGCGAAAATATTTTTTACCAGCACCTGTTCGACCCGGTGCCGCCGATCAAGAAATACCGCAGCGATGTTCCGGAAAAATTATGTTATATCATTGAGAAATGCATGGAAAAGAAGCGTGAGCAGAGGTTCCAAAGTGCCATGGAAGTGCTGAACGAGATGAAGACCATAAAAATATAAGGAGTAAAAAATGGATTTTGCCCTAAACGAAGAACACCTGGCATTCAAGGAGGAGACCCACAAATTCGCTGAAAAGGAAATGCGCCCCAACGCCAGGGAATATGATGAAAAAAATGAGTTCCCCTTCGAAATCATGCAAAAGGCCTTCAGCGCTGGCTTTCTCACCTCGGGCATCCCATCTGAATACAATGGGGCCGGTCTTTCATCGCTGATCAACACCATCATCTGCGAGGAACTGGCCTGGGGCTGCGCCGGCATGTACACATCCATCATGGCTAATACCCTGGCCACCACCCCCATCGTCCTGTTCGGCAGCGATGAACAGAAAAAGAAATTCCTGGTGCCGCTGACCCAGAAAATGTCTTTCGCCTGCTTCGCCTTGACCGAAAAGGAGGCCGGTTCCGACAACTCAGCCATTCAGACCACGGCCGTGCGCCAGGGCGATCAATACGTGATCAACGGTTCCAAGACATTCATCACCAACGCCGGCGTTTCCCAGCTTGGCGTGATATTCGCCTCCACTGACAAGAGCCGCGGCGCCCGCGGCCTGTCCGCATTCATCGTACCCATGGACCTGCCCGGCATATCCGTCGGCAAGCATGAAAACAAGATGGGGCACCGGGCTTCCAACACCGCCGAGATCTACTTCGATGAGGTCAAGGTTCCGGCCGGGAATCTCCTGAAACGGGAAGGTTTTGGATTCATCATCGCCATGAAAACCCTTGACTACGCACGCCCAGCGGTGGGCGCGGGCGGAGTGGGATTGGCCCGCGCCGCCTTCGAGGAAGCCCTCAAGTATTCCCAGAACCGCGTGCAGTTCGGCCGGCCCATCGCCTCTTTCCAGCATAACGCCTTTAAACTGGCCGAAATGGCCACCGAAATCGATGCGGCGCGGCTGATGGTCTACCGCTCGGCCTGGATGCTGGACAACGGTCTGAAGGCTTCCAAGGAATCGGCCATGGCCAAAGTCATGGCCACTGACGTGGCCATGAAGGTCACCGTTGACGCCGTCCAGCTATTCGGTGGCTACGGCTACATGAAGGAATATCCTGTCGAAAAAATGATGCGCGACGCCAAGCTGCTGCAAATTTACGAAGGCACCAACGAGATCCAAAAACACGTCATTTCACTGGAATTACTGGGATCGGTAAAAAATATCGGCTGAAGCGATGAACCGGCAATTCGACGTCATCGTCATCGGCGGTGGCATTATCGGACTGGCCTCCGCTTACCACCTGAGCCGACGCGGACAACGGGTGCTGATCCTGGAGAAAAAATATCCCGGATCGGGCTCAACCGGCCGCTGCATCGGCGGCATTCGCCAGCAGTTTTCAACCCCGGGGGCAATCCGCCTGATGCAGGAGAGCGTTCGCCAGTTCCGCGGCATGCGCCAAGATTTCGGTTTTTCAGTGGAATATCACGAGGGCGGCTACCTGTTCCTGGCCCATGACCAGCAACACTTGCAAACCTTTCAAACCATATTGCCGCTGCAATTGGGATTGGGGCTCAAGGTTGAGATGCTGGATGCCAGCGCCTGCCTGAAAATCGCTCCGCAGTTGAATCCCGAGGGGCTTTTAGGCGGGGTTTTCTCTCCCGAAGACGGCCAGGCCTACCCGTTCAAAGTCATGGAAGGCTACATCCAGGAAATAAAAAAGCAAAAATCGCAAGTGTGTTTTTTCAGCGAAGTGAATGAGATTATCGTTGAAAGGGCAGCCGCCAAGGGCGTGCGCACCACGGCGGGAGAAACTTTCCATGCCGATGTCATCCTGAACGCCTCGGGCCCCTGGGCCCGGGAAGTCGCCCGCTTCGCCGGCCTGGAATTGCCCATCGAACCCGAAGAGCATGAAGCATTCATCACCGACCGCGTGCCGCCCATATTCGCCTCCATGGTGGTCGACTATCGTCCGGACGGCTGCTACTTTTACCAGCGCAGCAACGGCCAGGTGATCGGCTGCTATAGTCCCGTGCCCAACAAGCCCGGCATTCACACCGAATCTTCCCTGGAATTCCTGGTGGAGATGTCCAAGCGCACAGTTCGCCTGGTCCCCGAACTGGCCAAGGCCAGGGTCATCCGCCATTGGGGCGGCTGCTATTCCATGACCCCGGACGGCAGCCCGTTTATCGACAAGACCGAGATCAAGGGCTTGTATGTGGCCAACGGCATGTGCGGCCACGGATTCATGTTCGCTCCGGCCATCGGCCGCTACGTCAGCGAGATCATTCTGGACGGCCGCTACCCGTTCGATTGGTCGGAATTCAGCATGGGGCGCGACTTCTCGCGCCAGGAACTGATGAAATAAAATCATGGCAATCAAAATTGACGGTGACTGTTTAAGTTTAGAGCAATTCGATCAGGTGGCACGCGGAAAAAAGCGGGTGGAACTTTCGTCCGCCACCGTGGCCAAAATAAAAAAATGCCGGCTGGTACTGGAAGAATTCATCCATTCCGATAAGCCCTACTACGGCATCAACACCGGTTTCGGCGCCCTGGCCCAACGCCGCATCGAAAAGAAAGATCTGAAGAAGCTCCAAAAAAACCTGATCAAGAGCCACACGGCCGGGGTCGGCCCTAATTTGCCTGCCGACATCGTGCGCGGCATCATGCTGCTGCGGGCCAACGTCCTGGCCAAGGGCTACAGCGGCGTGCGCCTGGAAGTGGTGCAGCTGCTGCTTGATTTGTTGAACAAAAACATCGTCCCCCTTATCCCGGCCAAGGGATCGGTGGGCGCTTCCGGCGACCTGGCACCGTTGTCCCACCTGGCCATGGTCCTGATCGGTGAAGGAGAAGTCGTTTATCGGAATCATGAGCAGAGTTCGGCAACGGCTTACAAAAAAGCCGGCCTGCAGCCGTTGGTGCTCCTGGAAAAGGAAGGCCTGGCATTGATCAACGGCACCCAGGTGATGACCGCCATTGGCATTTTTAATCTGCGTGAAGCCGAAAACCTGGCCAAAGTGGCCGATATCGCCGGCGCCATGACCTTCGAAGCCCAGTTGGGCAACCCCTCACCTTTTTATGAGGAGATCCAGAATGTCCGCCGCCATCCCGGACAGATGGAGAGCGCCAACAATATCCTGCACTTGATCAAGGACTCGCCACTGTGGATATCGCACCAGGGCAAGAAAAAGGTGCAGGACGCCTATTCCGTCCGCTGTATTCCCCAGGTGCACGGGGCGGTGCGCGACACGCTGAAGTACGTGCGCCGCGTCCTGGAGATCGAGACCAACTCGGCCACCGAGAATCCCCTGATCTTCCCGGAACAAAAACTCATCCTTTCCGGCGGTAATTTCCACGGCGAGCCGGTGGCTTTCGCCATGGATTTCCTGGCCATCGCCCTGACCGAACTGGGCAACATCTCCGAGCGGCGCATCGACCGCCTGATCAATCCCGCCTCCAACATGGGGCTGCCCAATTTTCTGATCGCCGACAACGGCCTGAATTCAGGTTTCATGATCGTCCACGTCACGGCCACGGCCCTGGCTTCGGAAAACAAATCCCTGGCCCACCCGGCTTCTGTGGACAATATCCCCACTTCGGCCAACCAGGAAGACCACGTCAGCATGGGCACCATCGGCGCCCGCCAGGCGCGCGAGATCATCGGCAACCTGACTTGCATCCTGGCCATCGAGTTGATGGCCGCGGCCCAGGCCCTGGATTTTTATGAATTGAAAAGCTCGCCACCGCTGGAGCACGTCAAGGCCCTGATCCGCAAACAGGTTCCATTTTTAAACGAAGATACCCGCATGGACATCCATATCCGCCATATAACCGACCTGATCCAAAGCGGCCAACTTGTCGCGGCCGTTGAAAAGTCGGGACTGCAACTCCAATAATGACTTTCTTTCGTTTTCTCTTGCTGGCCGGCATTATTTATTTACTTTTCAAATGGTTGTTCAAAAGCTCTCCGCCCGCACCGAGACCGCGGAGCTTCGACCGCCAGGGCCAGGCCATAGAAGAGATGCTCCAGGACCCGGTTTGCGGTACCTATGTCCCTTCCGGCCAGGCCCTGTCCCTGACCCGGGAAAAGGAAACTTTTTATTTTTGCAGCGACGAATGCCGCGAAAAATTCAAGCAGCTCCAAAAACCAGACTGAGAGCAGCCTGAACGGCCCGGAAAGCACTGGCCCTCTGGCCTCACCCCCTCCCCCCTTTCTCCTTTAGGGGAGGGGTTAGGGGATGGGGCCTACCCCAATGCCACGTCCAAAAACATCATGGCCGCAAAGCCGAGCATGACGCCGATGGTGGACAGGTCGGTTTCGTTGCCCCGCTGCGATTCGGGAATGAGTTCTTCCACCACCACGAAGATCATGGCCCCGGCGGCAAAGGAAAGGGCATAGGGCAGCAGCGGTTTGACCAGCAGGACCAGCAGGGCGCCCACCACCCCGGCAATCGGTTCGACGAATCCCGACAGTTGCCCGTACCAGAATGCTTTCAACCGCGAAAATCCTTCGCGGCGCAGGGGGATGGCAACAGCGGCCCCCTCGGGAAAATTCTGCAAGCCGATGCCAAAGGCCAGGGCCAAGGCGCTGCCCAGCGCCGCCGGCGACCAGTTCTGGCCCAGGGCGCCGAAAGCGACGCCCACGGCAAGTCCCTCGGGTATATTGTGCAGGGTGATGGCCAAAATGAGCAAGGTGCTACGCTGCCAGGATGTCTTGATGCCTTCGGCGTTCTTCGTCTCCAGCCCCATGTGCAGGTGGGGCAGGATCTTGTCGATGGCCAGCAAAAAGACGCCGCCGCTCAAAAAGCCGGCCACGGCCGGCAGCCAGGGCAAGCCGCCGTCCGCCGCCGACATTTCGATGGCCGGCTGCAGCAGCGACCAGTAGCTGGCGGCGATCATCACCCCGGCGGCGAAGCCCAGCATGGTATTGAGCGTTTTTTTGTTCAGCGCTTTGAAAAAGAACACCGTGGCGGCGCCCAGGGCGGTGACGCCCCAGGTGAACAGGGTCGCCAGCAGCGCCAACAGGATCGGGCTTATACCCTTCAACAACGACACATCCATACCCTGCTCCCGACTTGATTATACTTTGATTTCAGAACCCACTTCCAGCCACCCATCACTCCTCGCGCTGAACCGGCCGCCACTGCTCGGCCCAGCGGATGAAGGGCTGGCCGTAGGCCGCGGTGAAAGCCTCCTCCAGGTCGCTGCCGCCGCTCAGCTTGACCAGCAGGCGGCGCAGCCGCGCCATGCCGTATTCCTCCACCAGGTCTTCCACCACCTGCAGGCTCTCCAGGTAGGCCACCATGGCCGCGCGCGGCTCGCGCGGGAAGCCTTTGGCCAGCAGCTTCAGGGGGATCACCTGGGCGGCGTTGACCGCCTGGTCGCCGCTGCAGTACTGGGCCAGCCCCTCCTGCAGCCAGAACGGGCAGTTGGGCGCCATGGCATAAAGCAGGGCGTGGGTGTACTCGTGCTCGAGCACCCGGCGCAACGCCCGCTCCCGACCCTCGGCTCCCTGCACCGGCACGCGGATCTTGCCGTCGAGCTGGCCGTACATGCCGCCCGCCCACTCCGGGGCGCGGGTGACATCGGAAAAATCCTTGGCCGTGTAGAGGATGACGCTGATCGGCTGCCTGGGGAAATAATCCAATTCCTTGCCGATCTCGGCATAGGCGCTTTTCAAAATGTCCAGCACCGTGTGCTTCATCTCCTCGTGTTCGTAACCGTCGAACAGCACGACGAAGTTCGCGGTGCGGGCATCGTCGTAATTGCGCTGCACCTGGATCTCCTTCTCCAGTTTCGCCTGCATGTCGAGCACTTCTTTATCCATCTGCAGGACCAGGGCGGCCCGAGCCTGTTCCAGCGCCGCAACCAGTTCATTCCGGCGGTAGAGGGCCTGGGCCAGCCACTTGCGCGCGGCGAAATCGTCGGGTTGCAGCTCCAAGGCCGCCTGCAGCTCGTCGGCTGCTTCTTCCCAACGGTCCAGTCGGGCCAGGCAGATGCCGGCGCGGCCGCGGCTGGACGGTTCGGGCGGCGCCAGGCGCCGGTAGGCCGCCAGCGCCTCGTCGAATTTCCCGGCGACGAACAGCGCATCGGCCCATTGCCGGGCCGCGCTCGTTCCGCCGCTGCTGTCGTCTCCGGGCAGCGGCGCTGCCTGGGAATTTCCATCCGTGATTTCCTCAGGCGGTTTTGGTCCCTGGTGAGCGGGCGGATCCGCCGTCGCCGCTAAGCGAGTGGGCGGCGGCTTTGCCGCCGCATCGGCAATTTTGCCCGGGGCAGGGCGACGCAGCAGCAGTGATGCGGCGGCCGCGACCACAACCAGCAGCAGCGGCATCAACAGCAGCCGGCGGCGCTTATTCCTGAAATTCGGGTTTTCCCATGGTTGGCCCATTGTCCATCAATTGTATCCGAAAACGAACGGCATGGGAATGGCAGCGTAGCAAGCCATCGTTTGCTTCGAAAAAATCGGCATCGCTCCTCTCATTTTCCCGCCGCCAAGCCAACCGCCTGGTTGCCGAATCCTCCCCGAGCAGCAAAGACGCTATTTTATTTCATGGACGATCCATACATTCGGCTCAATATATCTTCCGATTTTTTTCTTTTTATCGATGCGCACAGGGACCAGGGCTTTATCGACAATGTAATCACCGGAGCCGGGAAATACCAGGCCTGCCCATTTTTCCCAAGCCGAGATCGAGCCCGATATGTCCATGGATCTTTTGCAAACCCCGACGATCTCGCCGCCGGCTTTTTTGTGCACCCTCAGCCAGGGATCGAACGGCAATCTTTCCTTATTTTGCCAATGGATGTAATCAGCGATCGCTATCAAGGGGTAATTGCGCTTCAATGTCGGCCGCACCGGCAACGCGAGATGATCCATTCCATTGGCTTTGGCGATTTCTTTCATGATTCCCAGCATCTCGAAACTGATGCCCCGGCCCTGGTATTTTTCGTCTATTAATATTTCTATCCCGACAAGAAGATTCGCATCCAAACCGCGCTTGCAATCGGCACATGCTTTTTCCATCGCCCAATCCAGTCCCGAATCGGGCAAGTCCGCAAATGACTTTCGCCAGTGCAAAGGCAGCGCGTTGCCAATGCCGACAATTTCGTCGTGATCGAGCAATGCGAATTGAAAACGCAAAAAATCCGTATACAGTTCGGGCCAATGTTTATTGACCGTTTCATCATGCTGCATGAACTCGGGCCATATTTTTGCACCCAGGGCCTTTTGCAATCCCTCTATCCTGCTTTCTCCGATTATTGTTTCATATTTCATGATCTCATCCTTCATGCTGTTCATCCAGCAAGGTCTTCTGGCCGGATTCGAGGTCCAGCAGGTAGCGCTTGCGCCACAAGCCGCCGCCGTAGCCCACCAGCTTGCCGTCCGCCCCGATGACCCGGTGGCAGGGAATGATAATGGCAATGCGGTTGTCCCCGTTGGCTTTGGCCACGGCCCGGACGGCGTTGGCCTGGCCGATCGCTTCGGCCTGTTCCTTGTAAGAACGGCTGGAACCATACGGTATGGTTCGCAATCCCGCCCATACTCGTTGTTGGAACGGCGTTCCGGGCAGCAGCAGGGGGACGTCGAATTCCTTTCTCTTTCCGGCAAAATATTCTTGCAACTGGACATTCAGCTTGTCAAAGTGTTTGCTGAAGCCGGGGACGCATTCGGCGTTCAGCAACTTGCTCAATCTCTTCAATTGGGTCTCCAGCATTCTCCTGTCGACGAACTCCAGCAGGCAGATGCCTTCGGCGGTGGCCCCGGCCAGCAGCGGCCCCAAGGGAGTCAGGATCCTTGTGGTCGCAATAATTTGTCTCTCCCGGCTTTGGCGCGGAGAGAAGCCGGCCGTTTTTTTGAACTGGTCGGCAAAACCGCTCAATGATTCATAGCCGGAATCAAAAGCCGTGCCGGTGACCTGTTCTCCATGCCGGATCCTGCCGAAGGCCTGACCGATGCGCAAGGCGCGCAAATAGGCCTGGAAGGTCATCTCATGATACTTTTTGAACCAGTAGCGAACCCGGCTGGGTTCCAGACCCCGGTCCCGCAGATCGCTGTCCTTCAGCCTGATCAACGGGTCATTATTGATCTCTTCCAGCAGCGGTTTCAGCCAGCCCGGGGCGGTTCCTTTGGGCTCCAGGGGCGTGCAGACCTTGCAGGGGCGGTAGCCATGCAAAAGTGCGTCATGGGCCGAAGCGAAAAACTCGACGTTCTCGCGCTTGGGCTTGCGCGCCGTGCAGGTGGGTCGGCAGAATATGCCCGTGGTCTTGACCCCCACCACGAATATCCCCTCGAAATTGCTGTCTTTTTCGACCAGCGCCGCATATAATGTCTCGCCGTCGGGCAAGCAGCGATTCATGGCTTCACCATTCCTGTCTGCAATTATTGTGTTCTTTTCCATTTTCATCCATCGCCATTATGCAGACAATTGCCGGCCGCCACAACCGAAAACCGCACAACTATTTTTTACCGGCCCCCCAGCTTCATCATCAGCTTGCGAAACTTGATGAGCGGGATCGTCATTTTGAGCGTCGTGTAACGGGACCCTAGGATTTCCCAAACGGTGAAGATCGCCGGCTCAGAAAATAGTGTAGGCGCCGTTGGCCATGATGGTTTCGCTGCGACCGTCAGAATAGCCAAGGGTGACTTCGCGCCCCGTGACGCGCGGCTGCGCCTGGGGGATGTAGATGCGGTCGAGGTGGATGACCGCCGCTGCGGAGGAAAAGTCGCCGGGCCCCACGGCCCCGCCGAAGTGGTCGCTGCGGCCGAAGGCGATATGCAGGCCCAATTTCTCATCGAGCAGTATCTCGCCGATCGGCTCCAGGCCAAAGTCAGCCAGTACGCCGAACCCCAGTTCGGCCAGGTTGCCGTAGGCCGGCTCGGCAATCAGGTGCGCGCGTTCGGCCTGCGCTGCCGCTCCGGCGCCGTTCACCTCCACGGCGCGATTGGCGCGTATGGTGAAAAGAACCACCTCGCCATCGATCTCGACCGGCAGGTTTCCCTCAGTCCGGCTCTCCTCTCCCGCGTCCCCCTCGTAGGGCACGATGTAGGCTTCACCGCTGGGCAGGTTGCCCGCTGTGCCCAGCTCCGGAAAGCGCCCCGAACTGGCATGTGCCGCACGGTGGCGCAGGTCGAAGTGGATGGCGTATTCACTTTTACCGTCCACCATGAAGGAGACGTCGGCATGATCGGCCTGGTCGAGCCTTGTTTTCAGGGCGTCGACGCGCCGCGCCACCTCGCCGTAGTCAATGCGCAGGGCCGGGATCATCGATGCGGCAAAACCGGGCATGGTCGCCGCCCGGAAGCGGAAGCGCCGGGCCGCGACCTTCAGCGGTGCGGTGGTGGAAAACTCGGTCGGCGCCAGGAACAGCTGGGTCGAGGAGAAGGCCTGTTCGAAGCCCACCCGCTTGCCCGCCTGCTCCAGCTCGGCGGCGACCTCAGGCAGCGGCCCGTCCAGCAGGAATCCCTCCGCCGGAAGGTCGGCGTTGTTCGAGCCGACGTCGGCATAGGCGAGCAGCTTCACTTCGGCGAGCGGCACCTCCTGCTTTCTTGCCTGCAGCAGGACATACCACTCGTAAGCCAGGCGCCGGCGCTCTTTCCAGTCCGGGTTGTCCTTTTGGGCATCGCGCGGGACATCGACCAGGATGGCCAGGGCGCGGTCGGTCTCGAAACGCGGGAACACGGAACGGACAAGGGCGACCAATTCTTCAGGGGCCAATATCATCATGGGCATCCTCCGCCGACCATTATACCTGTTTTGCGCCGCCCCGCAAAGGGAAGGAAAGAATGGAGTACAGATTAAAAAATTTCGCCACTTACGATTAAGCCCCAAATTAAATTATATGACCGGAATCGCAAAAGGGCCCGCCGCAGCGGGCCCTCTCGCGAACAGCTTAGAACATGAATTTTATTCCCATAAATGCAGAAATTCCCGGCGTGCCGTATCCCAAAATCTCTTCGTATTTTACGTTCCCGAGGTTCTTCACGCCGATGCCTATGCGCACCCGCCCGCTGAGATCGTAGGTTGTCGCCAAATTCAAGAGCACATAGCCGGCCAAGGTGGCACGCGCGTAGGGCCAGGTGGAGTAGTCGATGTCGGCTCGTTTGCCCACGTAGACGATTTCCAGGTTGGCATTGCCCTTTTTACTGAAACGGAAGTTCGTCGTGAATCCCAGTTTGTGCCTGGCCCGGCGCAAAAGCTCCAAACCGGTGACCTCGTCTTCCGTAGCGGTGTAGGTATAGCTGGCCTGCAGGGCCAGGGCGGCAAACGCTTGGGCGGCGGCGAACATTTCGATTCCGCGTGTTTTCGCCGCGCCGACATTCACATATTTCCAGGTGGCATTGTTGTAATCGATCATCTGATCGAATTCATTGTTGAAATAGGTAGTCCCCAGGGTTAATTTACTGTTCCAAAAAGACTGTTCAAGGCCGATGTCCCAACCCAGGCTTGTTTCCGGCTTCAGGGTTTCGTCCCCGTAGAGGGAATAGAGCTGGTAAAGCGAGGGAGCCTTGAACCCGGTTCCATAGGTTCCTTTGATTCTTGTCCCGGTTTTTTGAATCAGATAGGTGGATGCGATGCGATAGGTGATTTTCGTTCCAAAGCGGTTGTGATCATCCAGCCGAGCGCCCAGCGTGGCGAACCAATTGCCGCTCAAGCGAACGTGGTCCTGGATATACCCGGCGGTTGTACGGGCGTTTTTTTGAGTGAATTCGCTTGCATAAGGCCCCCAGGCGCTTTCCGAATAGTATTCGGATCTGCCTTTCTCCCGTTCCGTTTCCAGGCCCATGGTCAGTATATTCGCTTCTTGCAAACGGAGATTGTGCTGCCAGTCGAATTTGAGTATCTGTCCGTTGTAGGAGCTGCGGTCCAGATCGGCGGGATGTTCGGCATCGGTATCATTCCGATAGTTCCGTTCCTGCTGGCTCAGCGAAAATCCGATCGTCTGCTGCCAAAAACCATTGAACAGGGAAATACGTGCCTGGGCCCTGGAAAAATACTGCTCCACGGCCGCCCGATTGTTCGGATCGTCGCCGCCCACGCCGCCGGCATTATCGAGATCGGCCTGACTGTCAATGTAGCGCAGGATGAAATCGGCATGGAATTGTTCGAGCGGCGTGATGCCCAATTTTCCGGAGATGGTGGTGTTTTGATAGCCGTCCCTTTCCAAATTGCCGTCGCTGGCGCTGGCCGCGGATATTCCTTTCGAGTCCAGGCGGGAGGCACTCAGTGTATAATCCGCCCATTTGTTGCCGCCGCTCAGACCGGCATTCCCGGAAAACGAGTCAAAAGATCCGTATTCGCCGGCGAGAAAACCGCTGGTTTTACCTTGGCCGGTTTTACTGATGATATTGATGACTCCGCTCATGGCATCGGAGCCGTAAAGAGTGCTTTGCGGCCCGCGAATGATCTCGATGCGTTCAATATTGACCGTGGTCAGATGAGCGAAATCAAATGAGCGTCCGGGCGTGGATGGATCATTCATCTCCACTCCATCCAAGAGAATCAAGGCGTCCTCGGATTTTGCCCCGCGAATAAACACCGAGGTCTGGCCGCCTGGACCACCGGTCTGGACCACATCCAGCCCGGGGACCGTTCGCAACGCATCCAAAACCGTAAACTTCTGCATTTCCTCGAGTTGCCGGGACGTGATTACGGTGATCGAACTTCCCACTTCCTCCTGTGAAGTTCCGGTTCTGTTGGCGGTGACGAAGAGTTGATACTCGAGTTTGGGTTGCCCGGATGGGTTCATTTCATCCTCATCGCCGGAATCCTGAGCCATTGCCATCGACGGACCAAAGACCAAAAAAACCATTCCAATCACTGCAAAAAGATCTTTTTTCATTTTTTCTCCTTTCTTCCCGCGAAGGGTAAGAGTGCATGTCCTGCTCCGGACCCGGTCTCCTGGCTTTCGTTCGTTCTACTCGCCGCGCCTTCCCATCCGTGCGGACAGTGGCGGCCATGCGGCTTTCGTCCCGATTACAGTCGCGGGGCGGCGGGAGCGTTTCACTCCCTTCCCTCGATCCGGAGAAACGTCTCACACTGTTTTTTGTTTTTGGCTCAGTTCAATTGCCCAGCACCTCCTTGCACCGCTGCGGCCGCTGGAGAACTAAACTCCGGCCAGCGATGGCGGGATGCCGTTTTTCATCCTTGATTCGATCACTCCTGCGCCACTGCCACGAGGCGCACGGTGATCTCGACTCTGCGAGCAGGTCTTCCGGCTTCCGATTCAACCTACTTGCCGCGCCTTCCCATCCATATGGACAGTGGCATTACAGCGGCTTTCGTCCTCGGTTACGGCGGCGGGTCCGTGACGGTTTTTCACCGTCTTCCCTGTTAGGCCCGAAGGGCACTCTCGAATTAGCAATACAACAAATGAGCGAAAAAGTCAATGAGATAAAATCAAGAAACAGAACCGCAAGTAAAATTTCATGAACTTGCTGTCACCTGTTGCGCAGGCAGCAAATCCGTGAATACAAAACCATCGCGGGATACGGTCTCGCCAATGGAAATGTGCACCGGTTTTTTGAACATGGGTCCGGCAAAGACAAAGCTGTGAAACTCGCCGTTTTCACCGCAGGGATCTACATTGGCTGGAATCCGTTCCAGAAATGCTTCTCCATATTCTTGCCCGGCAAAATCTGCAGACAGCTGCTTTGGGTCAACACAGGTGATGATGGCGCGCAGACCGCTGTTCACCATTTCTCTGGATAGTTTTCCCGTTGCCATTCCCCAAAGCGGGAATATGGGGGTGATGCCGCTAGCGGATAAATTGGCCTCTCTGTACTTGCGTATATCTTCCAAGAAAATATCGCCGAAAGCAAAGCACTCAATCCCCTGCTGCTGCGCTTGTCCGACAAAGTTTTTCATGATGGTTCCATACTCGCTATCACTGCATGGGTACGGAATTGGAATAAGCTAAACAGGAAGATCTATATTTTGCGCTTGTTGGTGTATCAACTCGATCCTGACGGCATGCATAGCGACACGTTCAAATTTCTGATTGACCGTACAAAAAAGGCCCACGACTTCCATATCAGGCTGTTGGCGCAGAACATGCAGCGCCCAGGCACTATCCTTGCCGCTGCTCCATGAAAGCAATGTTCTCCTTTTCATTTCCTTTCTAAGCGGCCGTCAGTGGCCATTCGGGCGGATTTGAAACTCTGGGGATATTGATCCGGCTTATTTTTCTGAAAAGTAGCCCTGTTCTCTCAGAAAACGTTCGAGCTGCGCGATGCCGTCGGCTTTGAATTTTGGGTCCGGGTCGAAGTTATCTTCCTGGTTGGCCAGGTTGCGGGTTAAAAGGTGCCCTACCCCAGGATAGACATGCAGTTCGCAGACGCCCCCCGCTTGGATCACACGATCACGAAAGCGTTCCGCCCTGGAAAGCGGCGTAAGAGTGTCTTTATCGCCGTTGATAATACAGCTTGGAGGCGTCAAAGCGCCGGCATGCTCCATGGGTGAGTAATCCGCGGCGCTTGCCCGGCCCTGGAGCAGTCGCACGAACCAGCCGTCGGCCGCGACATCCAGCGCCGGGGACCACAACAGGAGCAAATCGGGCTTGGAGCTCGTGTCGTCGATCCCGTCGCCGGGAAGCTCGAGGGTCGCGGCGGCGGCAACCAGGTGGCCGCCGGCCGAAACGCCGTATCCGGCCACGCGCTGCGGATCGATGTTGAATTCCGCCGCGTGCCGGCGCAGCCAGCGAAACGCGGCCCGCGTATCGTCCAGGGCTTGGATCGGCGTGATCTTTCCCTCAGAGAGGCGGTAATCTATCGTAACGGCCGTCAAGCCGAGAGCAGAAAAGCGCTTGGCTTCCTTGGAAGTCCACTCAGCGCTGCCCGCCACCCAGCCGCCGCCATGGAAACACAAAACAGCCGCCGTCGGTTTCCCTGGGTTCTCACCTTGCGGCGGAAACACGTAGGCGTTGAGTTTTCGTCCATCTATCTCGCGATAGACATAGGGACGGGGTTGCTGTTCGGCGTCGCCCGCTGCCGGTATGGACTGTAAGCTTAAAGCCCCGGCCAAAGCTGAGATTAATATAAAAACAAGTTTTGCTCGCATCGTTATTTCTCCATAAGTTTTACTTACTGATTCTTGAAGACGCTTTATTGTAGCAAACGGATCGCGGACACGAAAGGTTACGCCCTAACCTTGAAATCTTCCATTACCCTACATTTTATAAAAACACCAAAATTGTAGGGTAATCAGTTCAACAAAGATTGCAAACGGCGGATAACGCTCTGTTCAAGGGGAACAATATCCAAGGCGTCAACCAGCGCCCGGCCGACCTTCCTTTTCCAAGGCCGGGGCAGCCGATCCCAAAGCCGCATCATTTTTTTCATCTCGGCCCGTTCGCCCAGCACATACTTCCCGGCATAGATTGCTTGGCGAATATCTTTTTCTTTTTTATTGGCACGTTTGAAAAGAGTGGCAATAATCAATTTATGGATTGTGAATGCGGCCGGTGCCGGAACTTTCGCACGAACCCCTTTTGCCACCTTCAAATCCAATGGCTCTTCAAACAGAATGTCGAGGTAGTGCAGTGCCTGCGGAGTAATGGTAATTTCCTTGATATGCGGTGGCGGCTTCCTGCCATCGCCCTTATCCGGTCCAAGGAATTCAACTTTCATTTTATGGCCGGAGAAGAAGATTGAGCCGTCGGGATTAAAACTTTCGCTGAAACCAAGATTCTTGAAAAAATCATTGAAATCAAACGATTTGCCGCGGTAAGGAAGTGGAATCAGGATATCCAAATCTTGAGTTTTTAGGGGATATTTTTCGATTCCGAGCAGTCGCTGATAAAGGAGAAAGCACCAGCTGCCTATGATTTCAAAGCCCGAATCCCACATTTTTTCTTTGGTCAATTTGGCAAGGATAGATCTCAGGGGCTCAACCAAGTTCGCCTCATTGTCGACTTTTTCACGCAAGAGCTTCAGCGCTTCCCGAACCTGCTTCAATTCTTTTTCCAAGCGCTTTCGCTCGGCAAGCTTCTCCAGCAGATCGGGGGGAACACTTTTGCCTATATAATCGCTTTTCACGGATTCCCCTCGGCGATACTGGAGATAAAAGAAAGTCTCGCCACCGATTTTTTTCGGCTTGACCGTCCCCTTGGGAATGATGGCCAGCCGGGCGGCAATCAACTCAACCTGTCGCCGGTAAAAGGCGGCATTTTCCTTCAACGAATCACGCAGATCTTCCATGCAACGATATTACCCTACAAAATTCACATTGTCAACAATTTGTAGGGTAAGGTGCTTCGACCGCCATTCCATAAGCACCAAACAACAATATACCGCCGACTGCACAAAATTACTTGATGCGATCAGATTTGAATATTTGTGCCGGCTTGTGAGTTCGAAAATAAAGCACAAAGTACAACCCGGCAAGAAGCGCGCAGACGGTGAAGATCGACGGCGAGAACCTGGGCGAGATAACGATCTCCTCAATAGCCCGCGATCCATACAAAAGAAACACGAAGAGCATCATCAGTCTTCCGAGCTTCGTCCCCAACATCTCCTGCGCGTAACACAAGGAGCTGACCGCAAACAACAATATAAACAACATGCCCCCGGCGTTGAGCATCTCCATCAGCGGCCTGTCGCCAGCCGCGATCCCCGGGCTGGCGTGGATATGGTATCCCAGCCACACGTGAAAGATCACGAACATCGCATTGACCACTCCGCCGACCCGCAACAGAATTTGGTTCATATTTATCCTCCATCCCAATTTTCAAATATTATATACGTTTGCCAATTTTCCAGCGTTTTGAAACATTCAAATCTCAAAATCGAGCCCTGACTCCTAAGTTCCCCTTCAGTATAACCCTCTTCTTTCCTTTCAAACATGTTAAAATGCTATAATATTAATTATGGGAGAAAAGATGAATGCCAACACACTTTATATTCTCGGCGGTGTAATAATAATTATTGGGACAAGCATGCTTTATTGGTCAGGATATCAAAAATCGAAAGATAGCCAGAACGAGATCAAAAATCTAAGAATTCAGGTAACTGATTTGCAGAGTGGAAACAGGGAATTAATCGATGGGAAAAATGATTTATTAACCTTAAATAAGGAGTTGAACAAAAAGGTTGAAAAATACCAAGAAGATTTAAATGAAAAAGACATATTAATCAAAAAACTTGAAGTAAAATCAATAAAATCAGAACGGGGTATAACTTTATCTTATGATTTCAATGGGGCAAAACGAGAAACTACACAACCCGGTCATATTAATCTGAATTTTGGCCCAGAAGTAGAAATTTTCAATCAAATTGTTCAACTCGAAAAACAAAAAAACTATTCCGAAATTATTAAAATATGCGAAACCCAAATAAAAAAAACACCTGAATGGCTGACTCCTTATCTATATCTTGGCGTTGCTTATGCAAACACTGGAAATACAAGCAGAGCAATTGAACTTTTCTCTCATGTCAATAAAATTGCTCCAAATGATCCGGCATATAAGCAAGCGAGAGAATTCTTAGAAAAACTATCGAAATAATTCGGGCAATAAATCCCATTCCTCAATAGCGGTGAAATGTAGGGACAGGTTTCAAACCTGTCCGTTCGTAATCCTTGAATACAGGATGGTGCACCTGCAATTATCTGTAGGGACAGGTCGCGACCTGTCCCTACGTACCCCGCATGTTCTCTGTACCCTGCCTGCCCCTAACGATTCTATTGTAAGGGCGAAAAAATTTTCGCCCCTACTTCCAGCGCCTTCAACCGCGTGCAGGATGTCGCGCTTCTTGACCGTCTCCATCATGGCGTTGTGATCGGGATAGAGGGGACGGTCCTCTTCCAGATGGTCGACACCTTGCTCACAGTCAATCGGCCTCGAACCAGGAGGCGCAGGCGACAACATGATCCCTGGGATATTTTGCATCATAGAACACGGGGACGCTGCCGCCTTCGAGGACATCATATCCAGTATACAATGCCCGACCCGAGACAGTTGTCCCGCCGGTAGTAATGAAGTGATAGTAGATTCGGTCGTCTTGCCACTCTGCGGTGTTTTCCCGACTCTCGATAAACGCCATCGCCACTTCACCGCTTCGGAGGAGCCGGATTTCACGCCAACGCCTGTGAGCAATAATGATCATTATCCCCAACACGAGCATGATCACGAAATACAAGACCCCATCGATGTCAAAGTGCATCCGCAGGATCGATAGAAAATGCCACAGAATAAGCAGGAATGGCGCATAAGCAGGCAGCCGAACAGCGGCTCTCCAGGAAAGGTGAACACGGCGAGGCGGAGAGCTATAGCCCTGTTCATTTAGCCAAGGCAGCGGAAGTTTGTCCAAGATCACTTTGGCGACAACGAAGGCGCAGACCGACACAATGCAGGGCAGGAAGAACCACCATGGGCCATTATTTGCATGCACCCCGCCGAGCGCCAGCGAGAGGCCGACATAGATGACCGTGAGCGCTAGGGTGACTGTGATTTGCATGGTTTTATCTCAATTCGGCGTGGATGGGAAGTAGATCATGGATAGATTCCTCGTAAAATTCAATGCCAGTCGACGGCATCATAGCCCCTGACCCAACTATAATTATACGAAATATACTTTTTTTGCAACATCACGATTATTGATTAACATATTTTCCCTGATTAAGTAGGGACGGGGCGTGTCCCACAATGGGACAAGCCCTGTCCCTACCGATTCTATTTAATTCTAATACGTCTTCAACTCGCCGATGGCTTCCTAGACCGCATGCAGGATGTCGCGCTTCTTGACCGTCTCCATCATGGCGTTGTGGTCGGGGTAGAACAACGAAATCGTCACCGCCTCACTTAACGATCCGCAGATTTTTCAATCCATTCTCCTTGAATTCCCGATAATATTTTTCTACTTCCATTCCCAGCATGGTGAACCATTTTTTTGTATCCATCCCCTCTATTGCCTTCTTTTTGTGTTTTTCAAGAAGGTCTCTCTTGGCCAACTCATCCTCCAGGTGCTCCCAGAAAACTTCTTCATTGTATGAATCGATGTATTGGTGAAATTCCGTTTCCTTTTCGTCGGTCAGGAAAAAATCCTTCAAATTCTCGTCAAAAATTATTCCATCCGACACCCCGCTGTCGTGCGCCAGAGCCAGTATCTTGTGATAAAAAGCCTCGTTTTCCCGTCCCTCGTCATCCGGCTCGGTCTTGTAGGCCTCCAACATCCAATTCGCCAGTTCCACGTGCTTCATCAGCAGTTTCAACTCTTTTTCCGACACGGTAATGGTTATATCATCCATTCTTTTCTCCTGAAATCGAGAAGTGAAACCAATAAATATCAGATTTTGTGAAAAAACCAAAATAAATTACATTTTTCTGTTCAATTTTTGTCGGTGATAAGGCTATTTATTATCTACCCCTGATTCTCTTTTCGCTATCTCATTTTAATCAATCTTGATCCTCGCTGCCGTAATCACGCTGCCATGATTCAACAGTAAGTTTTTCCAGCTTCTTAAAATAGGAAGCTTCGGCGGCAGGATCGATCTTTTTAGTTGAGAGTAATTGCTGAAAATGTTCAGCCAACACTGAACCGATGGCATGAAGCGACTCGTGCCGATTCAACCCTTCTTCCTGCAACTGCTGCAACTTTGCCTTGACCGGACCTTCGGTATCCAATGCAATTTGATTCTCGACGACTACATGAATTGATGCATGGAGCAATGCATTGGGAAAGGAGATTTTCTTTTTTTGATGGTAATCCTGCACCTGCACGATCCGCAAATCCTCATCCATTCCCAGCCACACCACCGGGTCAGGATCGACCAAAGGATTGTATCTCATCTTTTCCTCGCAAATGAATTTATTTCATTTCCAATTCATAAAGTCAAGCCCGGCAGGGCATCTACAATTAGCCCATAGCAAGGCATTCCCAGTTGATTCTGAGCCAATACATCTTCAACTTGTTAATGGCCCTCACTTAGCAACGGAGGGCTGGGCCTGTTTAAAATAAACCTCTAGTTCAAATCCTTGTAGACATCCTGCCGCTGGCCGATCTTGACCACCAGGATCAGCAGCTTAGTTTTACGGAAAGCGTAGATCACCCGGAAATTTCCGGCGCGGATCTTGCGCAATTCCTTGACGCCGGTGAGCGGTTTTCCCGAAAGCGGATCCCGGCGAATTTTTTCGATCGCCTTGTCGATCTTGATCCGGTCCGGCTTGTCCAGCTTTTCCAGGAACTTTAATGCTTTGTCACTGATCCTAACCGAGATCGAGTTTTTTCTTGGCGCCGTCATAGTCCAGCCACTTGGTGGTCGGATCGTTCAGGATGTTCAACGCGTCCTGGGCGTCTTCCAGCTCCTCCAGGTAACTCTCGATCCCCTTGCGGATGATGAAGCTTTTGGACCTTTCGATTTTTTTGGCAATCTCCTCAAGCCTCTTGTTCAACACATCGTTAAGCCTTACCGCGATCAATGACATTTTTCTTCTCCCGAGATAAGTATAACGTTGTTATACATTAATGTCAACTCAAAACTCATTTTTTCTTTGCTGAGCTTTTCGCTTTCTTGCTAGCGCAGCGGCTGGCGGATGACGGTCTTCCACTTGGCCGGGTCGGCCTTGCGGATGTCGGAGAGGTAGATTTCGTGGTGCTTGCCGGAAAGTTTGCCGACGGAGGCGATGAAGGCATGAACACGGGCGATGGTGGGGCCTTCGGCGCTGAAGGGACCTATATGAAGTATTTGGGCGCATTTGCCTTCATTGAACGGTGCACAGCGCAGGAAGGCGAGCGCGGGGAGGTCTTTCTTTTTTTTCACCTCGGCGATGGTCTCACGCACCATGGCCGCGTTCACGAACTCGGGCTGCATGATCATCATGGTCCATTTCCAGCCCGCCTTGTCAGCAACCGAGAACTTGGCCATGTCGTCGGCCCACCACAGCCCCTCCAGCGGCAAAACACCGTAGTCGATGGCCAGGGTTTTCTTGACCTTGAACTTGATGGTGTAGGCGACGGAGAAAAGCGCCTCGACCGACTCCTGATAGGAGCGCGATGTGTTGGGGTCGCCCTCGCCGTCCACCATCAGGAAATTCATGGCCGGTACTTCGACCAGAACCACTTCTTTGGCTGACGGCTGATATAGATGCTTAAGTTCTTTCTTGAAATCGATCTTTTTCATGGCAGCCCCTCCTCCCGGCGACGGTCTGCTATCCAAAGGTTAATCTTCATGCGAACCTAGTATGTTTGTCAAGTTTGGTGAAGGATCGCTGAAAAGGAAATCATCTCTGCCAGGCAGGGTCAAGGCGCTCCGGCCCCGGTCCCATCGCCTTACAGCGCCTCCAGTTCGGCGATCAATTCGGCAAAGAGCTCCTTGACGGTCACGATCTTATCGATGCGATGGGCGTTCTGGCCGCAGAAGATAAGCCCGTTTTTTACGTCCCCCAAATAGGAATTCAACAGCGCCTTGGCGATGCAGTAATTGGCGTGATCGACTTTGCAGGCGGTCAGGCAGCGGTAAGGGCAATTGACCGCAAGTTTTCCCTTGGCTTCCAGCTCCTTTAAAAAATCATTGCGGATGGCGCGGCCGGGCATGCCCACCGGGCTGTCGATAATGACGATGTCTTTCTCTTCGGCATCCAGATAAGCCTGCTTGAATGCAGAATCAACGTCGCATTCCACGGTGCAGACGAAACGGGTGGCCATCTGCACTGCCGAAGCGCCCAGGCTGAGCATGCGGGCGATATCCCGGCCGTCAAAGATGCCGCCGCCGGCGATTACCGGAATCTTCCGGCCGTACTTGTCCTCATAGGCCTTCAGCGCTTCCAACAGATCCGGCAAAAGGCTCTCCAGCGAGAATTTCTGCGGTTGCGCCAGCTGCTCTTTCGAAAAACCGAGGTGGCCGCCGGCCAAGGGCCCTTCCAGAATGAAGGCGTCCGGAGTCCGGCCATGACGCTTGTCCCAGACCCTCAGAATCAACTCCGCCACCCGGGCCGAACTGACGATGGGCACCAGGTTCACCTCAGGGTCGGGAACCAGTTCGGGCAGAGCTGTCGGCAGGCCGGCGCCGTAGACGATGATCTTGATCCCTTCAGCGACGGCCGTCACGATCAGGTCATTGACATTGCTCAAGGCGCCCATGAAGTTCACGGCGACCGGGCCGTCGGTCATTTTTTTTACCTGGCGAATCTCGCGCTCCAGCGCTTCCCGGGAAATCCTTTCGTATTCTCTTAAAGATTCCACAAAATCGCCCAGGCCGATGCTGGACAGGGTGCCGATGCCCCCGGCGTTGGCCACTGCCGATGCCAGGGAGGAAAGCGAGACCCGCACGCCCATGCCGCCCTGGACAATCGGGATCTCGACCGAAATGTTGCCGATTTTCAGTTTCGGAATTGTCATGTTAATCCTCACCTTTCTTGACGACCAGGCAGGCGTTGCCCCCGCCAAAGCCGAATGAATTGCTGGCGGCAAAGCGCACCGCCAGCGCTTCGGCGCCCTGGGTCACGTAATCCAGCGGGCAGTCCGGGTCGGGTTCCGTGTAATTGATCGTCGGCGGCACTATGCCGCTGTGCACGCTCAGCACCGTGGCGATGAATTCCACCGCCCCGGCCGCGGCCAGCAGATGGCCGATCATCGATTTGTTGGAACTGACCTTCAGCACCTTGGCATGGCTGCCAAATACGTTCATGATGGCGGCGCTTTCGATTTTATCATTCAGGAGAGTCGACGTGCCATGGGCATTAATGTAGTCCACTTCTCCGGGCTCAACCGCCGCGTCCTTCAGGGCCGCCTTCATGACCCTGATCATGCCGTCGCCACTGGGCTCCGGCGCGGTGAAATGAAAGGCATCGGCGGTGTTGCCGTAACCGACAAGTTCGGCATAGATCTTTGCCTGACGTTGGATGGCATGCTCGCGCCTTTCGAGAACAACAACGCCGGATCCTTCGCCCATGATAAAACCGTCGCGGTTGCGATCGAATGGCCGGCTGGCATTTTCGGCATTCGGATTCGCGGACATCGACCGGGTGGCGCAGAAACCGGCATAAGCCAGGGGGGTCACCGCCGCCTCGGAACTCCCGGCCAGCATGACCTCGGCGTCGCCCCGCTGCAGAATCCGCAACGCCTCGCCGATGGCATTGGCGCCGGTGGAGCAAGCGACCGACGGCGCCGAAAGCGGCCCCTTCAAACCAAAGCGAACGGAGACCATGCAGGCGGCCATGTTGATCAGCAGTTTCGACACGAAGAACGGGGTCAGGGAATTGGGCCCTTTCTCCTGGACCCGGTAATGACCTTCTTCGATGCTGGCCGAACCGCCGATTCCCGAACCGATGATGACCCCGGCCCGGCATTTGTCAAAACCATAGTTGTCCAAACCGGCATCCTTCATGGCCATGGCCGCGGCGGCCACCGCGAATTGAGTAAAGCGGTCCATGCGCTCGATAGATTTTTTGTCGATCCATTCCTGGGGATCGAAATCCTTCACTTCGGCCGCCAGCTGCGAGCGGAAACCGGTCGGGTCGAAATGAGTGACCCTGGCGATGCCGTTTTTCCCGGCTTGCAATCCCTGCCAGAACGCTTCCACACCGATGCCAACCGGGGTTACCGCTCCCAAACCGGTCACCACAACCCGCTGTTCACTCATAATTTTCATGCCCCTCCTGAATTTTATTCCCGGCCTATATCCCGCTATTAAATTGGAGACAAGCGGATATTTTTCACAAATAACTATTTTACCCGTTCCCGGGCTGTATTGTAAAGAGGTCCCGGCACAAATGTCAATCGCGGCCGCCTATGCTTGGTTGTATCGCCTCAAGGTCACAGGACAGATGGCGATCCCCACATGGGGAATATGTAGGGACAGGTCGCGACCTGTCCCTACTTAGGCAGTCTTATTCCAAATTAATATGTCTTCAACTCGCCGATGGCGTTCTCGACCGCGTGCAGGATGTCGCGTTTCTTGACCGTCTCCATCATGGCATTGAAGTCGGGATAGAGCAAAAAATGAACAAATTTAAAACGATCGTCCTTGAATATTCAACTTTAAAAAACATTCCCGGTACCGCAAGCTTATTGAATCCAAGTCAGATATCGTGCAACGTTTTCAGTAACTTGAATGATTGAGCGATCATTCAAACCTATGATAAAAATCTTAGTTATGCCCATCCTAACATCTAAGGTCCGGCAAAAAGCAATATATTGTCCATCAGGAGACCACGCGGGAGAGTAGTCTATGTTACCACTTGTAAGCTTTTCTGGATTGGAACCGTCAGAATTCATTATCCATATTTCCTCATTATCCCCTATTGATGAACCATATTTATGAAAAGCTATTTGCTTTCCATTAGGTGAGTAGATTGGTGCATCAAATATTTCTTCACCCCCATTACCTTCAGCTTTCAACAATGGTGTAACAGATTTGTCGAGCAAATTTACTTTAATAAATGAAACTTGTGCTTTTTCATCCGCTATAGATATGACAAGAGATTTACAATCAGGAGACCAAGCTGGACGAGATTGATTGCAAGATTCTTTTCCGTTATAAAAAAAAGTACTTCCATCTATTCTGATTTCACCCAAATGCTCAACGCCATTGTAAAAATATGCTAATTTCCCATTTGTTGACCAAGCGGGATAGTTACAATGTGCATCTCCTGGATAGATATTCACCAGATTGCTTCCATCCGGGAAAATATTTAATAATTGCCATAACATTCTACTGTCATCAAAATCTGAAAATGTAAGCGTACTGCCATCGTTTTTCCAAGACAAATTTGTGAATTGTCTCCTCTCTGCTTTTTTTACCAAATTCACCCTCTTAGAATTCCCATCAATTATAAATAAATAGCCTATCAAACCTGGGGCCATCTCCGTTCGTGAATAAGCAATCTTTCCGCTAATCATTTGCCATGGGATATTCTTTGATTCGTCATCCAAATCTGGTTTTGTTGGAGATATATTGCAGCCGGATATTAAAAAGATGATTAATAAGAGCGGAGTCAATGAAAATCTCTTCATTTTA
>Ga0307380_10001746_pt1 | contig 31485 bp, 24 predicted proteins | sample UN3MG_FD_202239 | JGI IMG/M metagenome (GOLD analysis project Ga0307380, IMG submission 202239) | Soil microbial communities from Risofladan, Vaasa, Finland - UN-3 | ecosystem: Environmental > Terrestrial > Soil > Coastal area > Acid sulfate soil | place: Finland: Risofladan, Vaasa | collected...
GATTAGTAAACAATAAACATCTGCAGGTATATCTTGATGAGTTTGTGTTTCGATTTAACAGGAGAAAAACGAAATCGAGAGGGAAAGTGTTTTATAGATTATTGGAACAGGCAATCGTATACAAGGCAACACCGTACTGGAAGATTATTGGGAGATCTGCTCCAAATATACCTTTAGAACTGGCAGCTTAAGCTTTGTGGATATGCAGATATTATTTTTTACAGCTGCTAATGGCTATGCAATCTGATTGCATAGCCATCTATGAGAAAACTGCACTAATGCCGTCCTGATCTGACCGCGTGCAACCCCTGGAGATCTTAATAACCGAATAAGTATTAAATATCATACAGTCTCTTGTTCCGGTTTAAAATATTTCCTCTCTCTTCTGACCCTTTGACATGTACAGAAGGATGATGAGTGCAGCAGCTACCCATAAGACCATTACTCTCATTAGTTCTCCAAGCCCGATGTCTGCTGTAATCGTCCTCTCCAGCCAGTTCCTGAAACCCATCGCTTCTGCCGCATTTGACATGGCATGATAGAACACACAGAGCAGAACACTCTACGTCGAGTTGTATATCCATGTCAGTATGAAAGACATGGCCATTACCGAGAGAGCAAAGCTTATGAGACTCATCTCGTACTGTACTACACCGGGAATGAAAAAAAGAGGAAGGTGCCACAGTGACCATACTGCCCCGAGAATGAAAGTAGAAACAACAGCATTGTACCTTTTTTCCAGCTCTGGAAGCGCAATCCCTCTCCACCCCCATTCCTCTAAACCCCCGCCTGCTATCATAAATGGAAAATAGGCGAAGATCATATACCACGGCTGCAGGTTTCCGCTTAAAGAAGCGTTGCGGTCGACAAGAGCCGATACCCCAAAGGAGACAAGCTGTATAATATACGGAAGCACAAGCACAATGATATGCCATAAAAGGCCCACCCTGTATCTAAACAGGCTTTTTATATAAGGCTGAAAAGGCTTTCTCTGCCCTAAAAAAGCGAGAGCGATCCATGGGGTTATTGTCGGGCCCAGTCCTCCGAGCATGTCCATGTAACAGCAAAGGCAAAACCGAGGTATAGAAACAAGAGCTTGGATTTCAAAACGGTGCATCCTTCTGTATAGTGTGCTATAGTATACATATTCGAAAAAAAGTTGCACTTACTATATCGAATAACTAAACACTATGCAAACATATTCGGATGGCTCGGAAGATAGTGCCTAAGTAGGGTATGCTCTGTCGGCCCCTGCTCCTCTTCCTACCCCTTTTTCTCTCAAGTCGGGATACCAAGGACATTGTGACGTAGCATAAACCGTACAAACGGGAAAGTTTTGTATTTTACAGTTGAGGAAAAAATACGATTGCAGATCAAGCCCGATGTCCGGCTCAGCACTACTAAAAATTCAGATCCCTCTACCCTTTTACCGCACCTGCGGTGAGACCTTCAACGAGCCACTTCTGAACAAAGGAAAACAGCAGTATCGTTGGAACAATCGTCAGAACGGCCGCTGCCGCGACTTGGTCCCATCTCATGGTGAGGGCGGACCCGAGTCTCTGGAGAACAAGAGGGAGGGTGGCAGTTCTTTGGCTCTGTGCGATTACAGAAACGATAAGATAATCACCCCAGGAAACAACAAAGGAGTAGAAAGCGGCAACGAGTATCCCGGGTGCGGAAATCGGTAGAACGATCCTGAAAAGTGTCTGAAAGAGGTTACAGCCGTCAATTCTGGCGGAATCCTCGATATCGACAGGAAGATTATCAAAGTAGCCCTTAAGCATCCATACGGAAAAGGGAAGCACGAGTATGATCTGACCCAGCACAACGCCGATCGTCTTGTCGAGCAGGCCTATTGCGAATATTATGTTGTAAATTGGAATGACGATGAGGATGATTGGAAACATCTGGGTTGAAAAGATGCCCATGATATAGACGTTTTTACCCCTCACACGGAACCTGCTCAACCCGTATGCCCCGAGAATGGAGAATATCATGGTAAGGACCGTTACGAAGAGTGCAATTTTGAATGAATTTACAAAATAACGGGGAAAGTCCGTGACCATGAGCAGTGTCTTATAGCTCTCGAGCGTGAAGCTCTTGAGGGGAGTTTTCATTTTTCCGCTGAATATAGCTTCCGGCCCCCTCACAGAGCTGTAGATAATCCAGAGCAAGGGGGAGATGAAGAATATGAACGCTACTATTATTATCAGGTAGGTAGAAGTAATCCTTATTGCCCTTCTCCTCCGCTTTGTGATCATATTCTACCTTTCGCTTCTCTCGTAGATCTTGATGTATACGATAAAATATATCATTAGGATCACGAGCATGACTGTTCCGATACTCGCCCCATAGCCCATTGTATAGCTCCGCCAGCACTGTCTGTAGACGTACACAGGGAGTATATCTGTAGCGTTTACCGGCCCGCCCCCTGTGGAAAGGAACACAAAATCGAAGTTGTTGAACGTCCACAGCACATGTATCGTTACCATGACTATGATCATATTCCTGATTCCCGGGAGGGTTATAGCGAAGAATATCTTCCAGGCGGTTGCGCCATCTATCTCTGCAGCTTCATAGAGGTCCTTTGGAATGGCCTGCATCGCAGCGAGGAAGGCAACAGCGTAGAATGGTATGTTCCTCCATAGATGCAGCATAATGATGACAGGAAGAGCGGCATACTTGTTCCCGAACCAGTAGGTGTTAAGCTTTTTCAGTCCTATGAGGCGAAAGAAGATGTTTATATACCCGTAATCGGGCTGGGCCATGAACTGGAACATCACAACAGTGGCTACAACAGGAATTACCCAGCTTGCCATGATCACGCTTCGAAAGAACCTGACCCCGGGAAGGTCCTGCTTGAGAGCAAGCGCGAGGATAATACCGAAGATAAATTGGAAAAAAACGACAACTGCGGTGAGAATGAGCGAATGCCTGAGAGATATCAGGAAAACCTCATCTGTGATCAGACCACGGTAGTTATCAAACCCCACGTAGCTCATCGCTTCTTTGAGAAGATGTTTGTCCGTGAAAGAGATCCGAATACCCTCAAAGAGCGGGAAAACTGTAAAGAGAGACATTATGATGAGTGTGGGGAGTATCAGCATAAAGCCGATATTCTCTCTCTTGATCCGGAATCCCAAAGAGTCGGTCCTCTCTGAAGCATTCTATATCTTTCAAAAAAGGGGCATGAATATGAAACACTACACATCCATACCCCTACCCCTTGCCCTGGATCAGAGCTCTCCTCTGTCCAGCAGGTCATTGATCTTGTCGTACAGCCACTGTGCGCTCTCGCGCGGGCTCTTTTCATCATAGATCACATAGTTCACTGCTCTCAGGTTCGCCTCGCTCACAGGCCCCCAGTTTATCGGTGCCTGTGCTACTGACTTGGGCAGCTCGTTTGCAAATCCCTGGATCCACCAGCCGATATCGCTCTTTGTGAACACATCGAGCTGCAAAGAATCCTTACGTGCGGGGATTCCGCCCGAGTCCGCAAGCCACTCTCCCATCTTGTCTCGGGAGCAGATGTACTTGATGAGCTCCCACGCCTCATTCTTGTGCTCGGAGAACGCACTCATCGCAATCGGCTTTACCTCGAGATAGGTTGCAGGGACTCCCTTTGAGTAGTAAGGCAGAGAAGTAATCGCCGTGTTCTGCTCGAGATTGACCTTCGCAGTATCGCTCTCAGTCCTTCTTCCCCAGAGCCAAGGACCCATCGGGGCCATAGCCCATCTTCCTGCAACATAGCCCGGGTCCTCGCTCGGCCACCCATTACCTCTCTCGTCCGGATCGCAGGCAGGGTACTCACCTTTAAACGCCTCATCGTAGAGCGTGAGCACTATTTCGAGCTGGTCAACCGTACCATTGAATTTCTTTTGACCCCCGCTGACATCAAACATTTGCTTCTTTCCGCTCACCTGATAGTACCAAGAGATAAACTCCTGTGCGGCCCGGGGCCCTCCGACCTGTGTGCAAAGGAACAGCCCGTACACCTTCTTATCGGTTCTCCTCGTTATCTCCCTCGCAGTCAGGATGAAATCCTCCCATGTCTTAGGAACCTTCAGGCCGTACTTCGCGAAGAGATCTTTCCTGTAAACGAGCGCCCGTGCGTTTGTGTTGTAGCCAATTGCATAGAGCTTCCCGTTGATCGTGAGCGGTGCGAGAGTGCTCACGACAAACTGGTCCTTATCCTCCCATGCATTGAAATAGGCGTCGAGCGGCTCGACGAGTCCTTTCTGCACATACACAGCAAGGTCCTCCAACAGCCCTTCGATTACATCGGGTTTTCCGCTCTTTGCCTGTACGAGAAATTTATCCCGCTGATCGGCATACTTGCCCGGTCCATAGAAATTGTCAACCTCATAATCCGGTAATACCACCTTTACGTCGGCTTCCCACTTCGTTACGTACTGGGGGGAAACCTCCTGTGTTACAAAGGGCATATTCCAGAATGAGAGGCTGACCTTTCCCTTTGCTGTCTCGCCACCGGCAAAGAGCAATGCAGCAATACCCGCAAAAACAAAAACGAGCATGATTGTTACTATCTTCTTCCGCATTGCACTTTCTCCTTTTTGTTGGATTTAAATGATATTCTCAGCTGAAAAAATCCACCTCCTTTCAGTAGTAATGCTGTTTCGAGAAATCTTTGTAAAATCAACGGCCAAAAAAGGGTAAGCAGTAACTTTATGCGTATATATAATATACAGAAGTGAGTTGTGCCGCGAAAGCCTTCTTCGTGCGCATTGGAATAATAAAAACAATACTCCCCACTATCATTCTAAAATATGTTTTTATTTTGTCAAGCGTTTTTACTCTATATTATCCTGATAAATTCCTGTAGAACCATAAAGGCTGAAGGCCTTTGGGTAAGCGGTAATTCGAGGTTATTGTATAAAATATTACACTATCCGCCGGGGCGACTTCAGATCCATACATAATAAATCCGCCGTATTACTTGTTTTATTTGGCATGCAAGAGTAAATTAGACTATCTTTACAAATACAACATTTTACGGAGACAGGAGATATGAGTGGCCGCATGGAAGGAAAGGTTGCGATCGTAACCGGAGGGAGCCGTGGCATCGGGTTTGGCATCTCTAGTGCGCTGGCCCGGGAGGGAGCCGTCGTTATCATCGCATCTAAGAACAAGAAGAGGGGCATGGCTGCCCGCAATACCCTTGCAGACAGAGGACTGACCGCGGATTTCGTGCCCACCGATGTAACAGACAAAAAACAGGTCGAATGGATGGTATCTGAGGTCATAAAGGTCCATGGTACGATCGATGTGCTCGTCAACAACGCCGGAATCCACGAAAGGGCTCCGTTCTGCGAAGAAACTGAGGATCTCTGGATGAGAATCTACAGGACAAACGTGCTCGGCACCACCCTGCCCTCGCAGGCCGTGGTCCGGCACATGATAGAGAAAAAGAGAGGTTCCGTCGTTAACATGGGGTCAAAGTCCGGAGTCGTAGGAGAGCCGGGCCACGTGGCATACTGTGCGTCAAAGGGTGCGGTTATCTCGATGACCCGCTCGATGGCTGTGGAGCTGGCGCCCTACGGGATACGAGTCAACGCCGTATGTCCCGGCCCTGTGGAAACGGACATGTACTTCACAGACCTGCCTACCCCAGAGCTCCAGAAGGCGCTCATGGAGCCCGCGCCCCTCAAAAGGCCGGGACAGCCGGAAGATATCGGAGAGATTGCCCTTTATCTCGCCTCTGACGAAAGCAGCTGGTGCACAGGTCAGGCAATCAGCATAGACGGAGGCATGTCGATCCTTAAGTAGGTGTCCTACGGGCAGCGGACAAACCCCTGGGCCCAGAGACACCCTCCGCATGCCGGAGAGACGTTCCCGAAGCAGTCTTCCTCGTTCGAGTCGGCGAGCTCACATGAGTTACACAGGGTGCATGGAGAGAAGTCGAAATCGAGAAGTCTTTCACGCAGCTTCACATACTCGGCATCGTTCCATATCTCCATGAGGGTGCGCCCGAGTACAGACCCGAAGGACAGGGAATGATTTATTCTCTCTCTGTCCTCGAGGTAACTCCTGTGCGAGTGTAGAAGAGGAATACAGGGACTTACCTCTCCGTCGAACCGTACGCTGAGACTCCCTCTCTCGAAAAAGGGACAGGTGTCCGAAGGCCAGAGAAGCTCAAGGCCCTTGAGCTGAGCCCCGTAGTATCCACGTATGAGCTTTTCGAGAACGTCAGCAGCGTCTTTTGTCATGTCCATGCGTGTCATGGAGACCTCGATCCAGCCTTTCGGGCTGTCGTACATCGACCGGGAGTAGAGGATATCGCCGCTCTGTTCCTTTGTGTGAGGCAGCATGTTGCTGATCGATATGTGCTTTGCACCTACCCTGCTCGCAAGCTGGATCACCTGGGGAATCTCGCCTATATTCTGTTTCATAGCGACGAACGATATCCCCAAATCAGGCTTTTTATTCATCCTCTTAAACTTCAAAATTCTAAGCGTTTTCAAATTTTCCACGACCCTTGGGAGCTCGCTGCCGAGTCTCACGTCCGTATAGCTCTCAGGAGTCGCCCCGTCTATAGAAACCCAGAGCCTGTCGATTCCGGATTCCAAAAGCTCGAGCGATCTGTGCTCGTCGAGGAGCGTTCCGTTGGTGATGAGCTCTACACCGGCCCCTGCGGCCTTTGCCCTGCGTGCCATCTCGAATATTTCCGGGTGCGAGAGCGGCTCCCCTATGCCTCCGAAAAACAGGGACGGTCTCGGCGTTACAGCACGCACTCCATCCAGTATCCGCTCGAAGGTATCCATCTCCATCCTGCCCTGAGCTTCCTCCCACACATTCCTCATGCACATTTTGCACAGGAGATTGCATATGTTTGTCGGCTCCACGTAAACGCGTGAGAGCTGTGAGACCGGTCTGTGCAGTATAATACGGTCAGAATGCCCGCTGAGCTTTACCCTCGATCCTTTCACAAGCCCGTAACGCTCTGAGAGCTCAACAGGGAGGACGAGATTACCCTTGTCATCAATATATGCGTAGTCAGTCTGCATTCCGGACACCTCTCTTGAAACAACGGTTTTAATATAAGCAAAAATCATCCTGTCGACGCCTGATAAAAACCTACTTCAGAATGAGGTGACCGTTTCTTGAAACATCCGTCCGCTGCCCAAAGTTTCGTGTAGGGCTTGATATATAAAAAGATTTGTGAAAAACAAGGGTTTAATCCCCATTCCTCATTTACAACCGTAAATTAGGAAGGAACGGGGGCTTCAATCCCCATTCCTAATAGGAAATCCTAATAGGAGGGAATGGGGCTTATAGAGCTTTGTTCACCATAAACATTATTTTTTACAGCTGCCAATAGCTATGCAATTTGTGAAAAAACCGCATTAAGACCGTCACTGCTCTGTCGTAATTCTGAATCTGAACCGCATTTATTGATGATAATTTCGCATATATTTATATCGAAGTATCACGGTTTGTGCATCTGAAACGGCCCTTATACGGCATAAGAATGAAATTGCCTGAAGATACTTTTATCGGGCACTATGACGGGGTCTGGTTTTTAGACTATGATTAAAAGTTACGTGGAAGTACTACCCGGAAAACAAAAAGATTAACAAATCCGAAAGTGAAGCGGGTATTGTAATTACTTCATGTAAGAATTCTTCGGTCTGTGAAAAACACCAGGCGCTGGCGCACGGCAGTAGGTATGACTTTCATAAAGGCTGAATATGTATAATGACAGTTTACGGGGTTCTCGTATACCTCCAAATATCTGTTCTGACATTATATAGTAAATATCACATAACTCCGCGAAATCCGGTTTTTCAAGGCGATCTGTATACGGATTTCCCCTGAAACAGATCTGAGAAAAACAGCGCCGAGTGAAAATATCAGTCTGTGTGCTTCAGGCCGCGGTGGCCTATGTCGCGTCTGTAGTGCATATTATCGAACTGTATCTTGTCTATAAAACCGTACGCCTTGTCTATCGAAGCCGTGAGTGTGGGGCCCGTGCCGGCAACATTCAGCACCCTGCCGCCGCTTGTAACCAGTCTTCCGTCCTTATGTTTCGTCCCAGCATGGAAAACGTAGATACCGTCCTCAACGTCAGCTTTTTCTGTTCCGGATACCGGTTTTCCCTTTTCATACTTCCCAGGGTAGCCTCCTGAAGTGAGCACCACATCGCAGCAGTACCCCTCCCTCCATCTGATTTTTGTACCCTCGAGCTCCCTGTTCGCTGTTTTCAGGATGAGCTCGCACAGGTCAGAGCGGAGCAGCGGAAACACTGCCTCTGCCTCAGGGTCGCCGAACCTGCAGTTGAACTCGACGACATACGGCTGCTGTTCTTTTATCATAAGGCCCGTATAGATAACCCCTCTGTAATCGATTCCCTGCGAACTGAACTCCTCGACGAGTGGGACGAGGACATTTTCCATCACCCTTCCCATTACAGTATCATCCACCACAGGAGCCGGCGCGATCGCTCCCATACCGCCTGTGTTCGGCCCCCTGTCCTCGTCGTACGCCCTCTTGTGGTCCTGAGAGGATATGAGCGGCACCAGGCTCTTCCCGTCGCATAGGGCGAGTACCGTCGCCTCCTCTCCCTCGAGATACTCCTCGACAACGACCTTTGTCCCGCTTTCACCGAAGACCTTCTTCTCGAACATGTCCTGCAGGGCGGATTCCGCTTCATTCAGTGTGGTTGCAATAACCACTCCCTTTCCGGCCGCGAGCCCGTCGGCCTTTATCACATACGGAGGCCGCTGTTTTCTCAAGTAAGCCAGGGCCGAAGCAGAGCCGCTGAACTCCCTGAACCTGGCGGTCGGGATCCCCCTCCTTTCCATCAGGGTTTTCGCAAACGCCTTGCTCCCCTCGATCATGGCGCCCTGCTTTGAAGGTCCGAATACCGTAAGGCCGTTTTCCTTAAAGAGGTCTGCGATCCCTTCAACGAGGGGCACCTCGGGCCCCACCACCGTGATATCCATTCTCTCTTCTTTCGCAAACCTGAGAATGGATTCCAGATCGTCCGAACCTATACCGGGGTTCTCACAGAGCCCTTCACACCCGCCGTTTGCCGGAGTCCAGTAGAGTCTGTCTATGAGGCTGCTTTTTTTCATCATACATGCGATCGCATGCTCCCTGCCTCCGCTGCCCACAACGAGTGCTTTCACCCGTTCTCTCCTGTTATAAAATCGACAGGTCCCGGCCTGTCACCTTTTTATACACCTCGAGATACTTCCCAACCGACTTTTCTACTACCTCCTGCGGAAGAGGCGGAGCAGGCGGCGTCTTATCCCAGTCCTGGCTTTCGAGCCAGTCACGGATGAACTGCTTGTCAAAGCTTGGCTGCGGTCCTCCAGGCCTGTAGGTTTCTCTGCCCCAGAACCGCGATGAATCCGGGGTGAACACCTCATCTGCGAGCAGAACCTCGTCTCCTACAACAGTGAACTCGAACTTCGTGTCCGCGAGGATAAGCCCCTTTTCGTACACGAAGCTTGAGGCTGTGTGATAGAGCTCCATCGACATTTTTCTGAGGTACTCGGCCAGATCGTCACCCACCGTGCGCTTCACCTCCGCAAAGCTGATGTTCTCGTCGTGCCCTGTAGTGGCCTTCGTCGTCGGGGTAAACACAGGCTCCGGAAGACGATCGCCCTGCTTCAGACCGGCCGGGAGAGGAATATCGAAGAGATCTCCTGTAGCCTTGTAGCTCCGCCACCCCGACCCGTCGAGATACCCCCGCACAACGCACTCGACCTCCACCATCTCACCCTTCTTCACCAGCATGCTCCTGCCCCGCAGAAGATCCTTCTCCTGTACCGAGAGCGGGCACGGGTAATCCTCGACGTCGTCGGTGATGAGGTGGTTTTTGATAACTTCCTTAGTCTTATCGAACCAGAACGAAGAGATCGAGCTCAGCACCTTGCCCTTGAACGGGATCGTAGTCGGAAGCACCACGTCGAACGCGGATATCCTGTCACTCGCGACCAGGAGCAGGTGCTCGTCGAGGTCGAAGATGTCTCTCACCTTGCCCCGGCGCAGGAGTTTGAGAGAAGCAAGTTTGATCTCACTGTACGCTTCCGGAAGTTTCATTATGGCCCCCAGTTTTTTTAGCAAAGAAGATGGCAGCCGGCGAAGATACGGCCGCCTCAAAAAATCCCTATTACATGAGAGATGTTCGGCGCTGCCGCTTCCCTGTCAAAGCAGGGCCTTCACCACCTGCCCCCCTCCTGAAGGCGGTCGCGGTTTCCCGGCCTCTTAACGAAGATCTGTTTTTTTCAGTATTCTTACGGTTCTTCCTTCCACCGCAATAGTATCATCGCAGAAGAGCTTCACGGCGAGAGGGTATATCACGTGCTCCTTTTCAAGGATTCTTTCAGAGAGCTCCCCCTCCGTATCGCCATCGAGAACCGCGACCGCCTCCTGTAGGATGATAGGCCCCGTATCCACTCCCTCGTCAACAAAGTGCACGGTGCATCCAGATATCTTGACTCCGTACTCGACAGCCTGGCCCTGAGCATTCTCTCCCGGAAAAGAGGGAAGAAGCGCAGGGTGGATGTTCAGTATCTTGTTTCTGTACCGCCGCACTATATTCGGGCTGAGCACTTTCATGAATCCGGCGAGGCATATAAGGTCGACGGCGCACTCCTCGAGCTGAAGGAAGATCCTCTCAAAATATCGAGACCTCGACTCCCCCTCCGATTGCGAAAACTCCATGTGGGGAATACCGCTCTCACGTGCATACAGCAGTCCCTCAGCTTCCGGATTATCGGAGATTACAAGCACAATTTCACCGTTGATTTTGCCCCTGTTTGTTTCTTCCAGTATCGCCTTGAAGTTCGATCCCCTGCCTGATATTAAACAAGCGATCCGTTTTTTTGCCATTTTTATTTCCTTAACCATGCCCCCCGGCGTGGACCACCGTCCCTAAAAAAGCCGGCTCTTCGCCGAGACTTTTTAAAATCTCTACTGTTTCACTCCTGACTTTTTTATCTACCACGAAAACAAGGCCCACTCCGAGGTTGAACGTCCTTCTCATCTCCTCCTCATCGATCCCCCCGGCCTCCTTGATGATCATGAACACGGGGTGAGGAGCCAGCGACTCCCAGCGGATCTCCAGACCGAGCCCTTCGGGCAGGAGGCGCTGCACATTGCCTTCGAGTCCGCCTCCGGTGATGTGCGCAATGCCGCGGACGTTAACCATGGAGAGCGTCTCGAGTACTGTCCTAACGTATATCCGCGTAGGCACGAGTAGCTCCTGAGCGATGGACCGTCCGAGAGTGGGATGATCATAGTGCAGATCGAAGCCACCCTTTTCAAAAAGCGCCTTCCTCGCGAGACTGAATCCGTTGGAATGAATCCCGCTCGACCTGATTCCGATAAGGAGGTTTCCCTCTTCTATTCGCCCGGTATCCACGATCTTCTCTTTTTCGACAATCCCGCACGAAAATCCCGCAAGCTCGTAGTCACCTCTCTTGTACACACCGGGCATCTCAGCGGTCTCACCCCCGAGAAGAGAGCATCCCGCCCTGCGGCACCCCTCCAGAATCCCGTCTATGACCTGCCCGGCCTCTTCGAGGTCGAGATTTGAGGTTGCGAGGTAATCGAGAAAGAAGAGCGGACGTGCACCCGTGCATACCAGGTCGTTCACGCACATGGCAACGAGGTCGATCCCGATAGTGCTGTAGTCACCCGCCTGTTTCGCAACTACAAGCTTCGTTCCGACCCCGTCCGTACTCGCGACGAGCACGGGATGGCGGACATCGAGCGGTCCGAGATCGAACATGCCGCCGAAGCCGCCTATGTTTTGCCGTTCATCACTACGCAGCTTTTTTCTTATAAGGTCGACGAACCGGTCACCCTTCTCAATATCTACTCCCGAATCCCTGTAGGTGATTCCCATTCCGCCTCCTACATCTCCAGCACTCTGTAGTCCTCGAGAAGCAGCTTCCCCTCTTCACTGTCCTCTGCCACCGGTACAGGGTAGTCCCCGTTGAAGCATGCGTAGCACAGTTCGTTGAGAGACTTCCCCACCGCCTTTGAGAGGCCTTCGATTGTCATGTAGGTAAGCGTATCCACTCCGAGGTACTTTCTTATATCATCAACAGAGTTCATCGATGCGATGAGTGTCTTCTTCACCGAAGTATCGATACCGAAGAAACAGGGATGGGTGATCGGGGGGGAGCTGATGTACATGTGTACCTCCCGCGCCCCTGCGTCACGGATCATCTTCACGATACGCTTGCTCGTGGTTCCCCGCACTATCGAATCATCGACGACCGCGACGCGTTTGCCCTTGAGAACACTCTTTATCGGATTCAGCTTGAGCCGGACCCTCATCCCGCGTTCGTCGGGTCCGGGATGAATGAAAGTCCTTCCCACATAGGGATTCTTGAAGAGGCCTATCTCGAATGGAATTCCTGCTTCGCGTGAAAAACCGATCGCTGTCGTTACACCTGAATCCGGGACAGGTATCACTACATCAGCCTTCACACTGTTCGAGCGTGCGAGTTCCCTTCCCATGCGCTTTCGCACCTCGTATACGCTTATACCGTCGATCACGGAGTCCGCCCTGGCAAAGTAGATGTACTCGAACACGCAAAGCGCGTTCCTCTCATGCTTCTTGAACCGGAAGGACTCGAGAGAGGAGCCGTCGGACACCACGATCTCTCCCGGTCTGATATCCCTGACGAACTCAGCACCGGTGATGTCGAGAGCGGTCGATTCGGAGGAAATCACATGACCATTGTGCAGTTTCCCGAGGACGAGGGGCCTGAACCCGAAGGGATCGCGAATCCCGAACAGCTTTCCGTCCGCGATGAGAACGATGGAGTACGCACCTCGTATCTGTCTCAGGACCTTCAGGGCCGCCTTGACTGTGTCCCGCTCCGACTGCATGGAGATGAGATGGAGGATGAGCTCCGTATCGGAGCTAGACCGAATGATCGATCCCCGCTCTATCACCTGATCCTTCAGCTCTTTCGAGTTGACGATGTTCCCGTTGTGGGAGATCGCCATCATACCTCCCCAGTAGCGGGCGATGATAGGCTGAACGTTCTGTATGTAGCCCGAGCCTGTCGTGGAATATCGTACGTGGCCTATCCCGATGTTTCCGCCGAGACTCTCGAAATCGGCAGGCCTGAACACGTCCCTGAGGAGCCCGTTTCCCCTCCTTATATTGAGGAGCCCGTCGTTATACGTGGCTATACCCGCACTCTCCTGCCCCCTGTGCTGAAGGGCATACAATCCGAGGTAGATATTCGAGCCCGCGCTGAACTCCCTGTCCCTGGAGGCGGCACCGATGATACCGCACTCCTCCCTCGGGCTGTCGATGTGTTCCCAGGAGCTTTCATCATGCTCTTTTCTGGTCTCGTGTCCATCGGACAGACATGCACTCTCGGCCCTCCAGGACCCCGCCCCCCCCCTGATATTGCAGGAACAATCCGGTTCATCGTCTCGCATCGACTACAATCCCTTTTTTGTAATGTCGCAAATTCTGTTCCTTTTAGGCGATCTCATCGCCGATATCATCGCTGATCTCTCTATACCGATCGCATCTTTTTTTCAGCTCCCCGACCTCCTTCTTCCAGAGAGAGCATATGGCAAGCGTTCTCTCTTCTGCTCGACCGGTATAGGAGGATGGGTTTTTTTCGAACGCCTTCCACGGCTCTGTATCCACGATATCTCTCAGTGCCTCGTGCGAACGCGCCAGCTCGAAGATGCTCTTCTTTTGTTCCCTGGACCTGAGGGTGATGTTCTTTACGACCTCGTGGGCGTCTTTCACTCCATTTGACGCAAGCAGTATGTACAGCGGTTCTGCGAGGAACAGTCCCTCCGTTGCCTCGAGGTTTCTTCTTATTCCTTCGTAGTCTATGACGAGCTTTCTGAACTGGCGTAACATGCGGTCAGTGGAGAGAACAAATGCCGCTACGATCTCGGGAACAAACCTCCCGGACGCGGAATTTGTGAGGTCACGCTGATGCTCCGATATCTGGTCGTGGTACCTCGTAATCATGCGTGGAACGAACTCCTTCCACATCGATTTCACGTGCTCAAAATTCCACGGGTTTCTCTTGTGAGGCATTGTGGAGCTTCCAACCTGACCGGATTCGAACTTCTCACTCATCTCTCCTATCTCGGTGCGCTGGAGGTTGCGCAGGTCGTCCGATATCTGCGCGAGAATTCCGAAAGCGGAAAGTACCGCGTGAACGAGATCGAGAAGATACTCGGGCTCAACGATCTGAGAGGAGAAATTGGCCGGTCTCAGGCCGAGATCGGAAAGAACCTCCTCTTCAAACTTACGCGGGTCGTCGAAAACAAGAGATGTGGCGTTGTATGCCCCGACCGCTCCGCTGATCTTTCCGCGGAGGTCTTCTGCGGCCTCTACGATCTTGTGCAGTCTTCCCCCGAACCGATCCGCATAGCCGCTGAAAAGATAGCCTACGGTTATGGGAACCGCGTGCTGTCCGTGGGTCCTGCCGATCTGCGGAGTCCGCGCTTCTTTTTCCGCAATTTCGAGTATCTCGTCCATGAGATCGAGGCCTTTCGGAACAACGACCTTAAAAAATGTATCGCGGAGCCGAAGCGACTGCGCCGTCCCGGTGATATCCTCGCTCGTTGCGCCGAGATGTATGAAAGGGGCCACCTCCGGGCTCACGTACCGCTGCATTACATTTACGAGGGCCCTTATGTTGTGCTTCGTACGCTCCTCCTCCTGATAGACCTCTTCAGGGGTGATTCGCCCGTAAGCCTCCATGATCTGGGAGGTTGCGCCCGCTTTTACTACTCCGCGCCGCTCCATTGCCGTTATGATCGCGACTTCCACACGTGCCTCGTATCGAATCAGCGAATTCTCCGAGAGGTAGCGGGAGAGCGAATCCAGCAGCTTGGGGCTGCTTCTGTAGTATCTCCCGTCGAGAGGGCTTATGTTCGAGAAGATGTCCCTTTGCACGGTTTTTGTCCTTGTATATTTTTCGAATACATTCTACACAAATTATGACAAATGAAAAGAAGTTTCTCTAACCCCTGTTTCGAAAGGCTGCAGGGGTTGCTGCGGTTTTCTCACCAAAAACTCTGTTTTTTGTGTATGAATATATAATACTACCATATCATCACGCAAGCTACGTAGTTATGCAATTGTTTAGAAAATCACACGATGGCGGGAAATATCATTCGTCCCTGAATCTTTTGTCCTTTTGCATGACCCTCTTTTTCATTCTCTCCCTGAATGAAACTAGGCGCTCTCGCAGGTCCTCATCCCCGAGAGCGAGGATCTCGACTGCGAGGAGCGCTGCATTCTCACCCCCGTTGACGCTCACGCACGCGACCGGTACCCCGGGAGGCATCTGGAGAATGGAAAAGATGGAGTCGAGCCCGAGCACATGAGAATTCGAAACCGCAGGAACTCCGATAACCGGAAGACTGGTATGTGATGCGATCGCCCCGGGAAGCGACGCTGCCATTCCCGCTGCTGCTATGAAGACCCTGACCCCTCTGGATTCCGCCCCTCTGACATACTCCCGCAACAGGTCCGGGGTCCGGTGTGCCGAAATGATCCGCCTCTCGAACGGCGCCTCGAGCTCATTGAGAACCTTGGCTGTTCGCTCATACACCTCGATATCAGAATCGCTCCCGAGAATGATGGATATCATACCTGTTTCTCCTGTCCCCCACTCATCTCTTTTAAGGCTATATCATAACAAAAAAATTATCATAATACTATGATTTTCATAATAAAATATGCTTATAGCGGCCAAACTGTAGATTGCGTGCAATGTGCGTATAAAAACCGAACGTGCACATCTGAAAACAGGGAAATAGTTCAATCCCGGAGGGTTTGCGGTACTCCCGAACGTTGACGATGAGACTCTCAAGGTTTCCCGCTTTACGGTTCGCCGGAGCTGACTACTGCATTTATTGCCATTTCGCTCATTCCACTTATCATTGTAGGCATTATTGTATATCATTCAGTAAAAAAGGGCATAACGGCTGACGTCCTGAATCACCTCGAATCCGTTGCGTCTATACAAAAAAATAGGATTAATGTTATACTCGACCGGAACAGGGAGCGGCTCTCTCTCGTTGTGAGCAGAACACAGCTCAGACTCAGCTTGAACAGCTATATTAACAACCCTAAAGAAGTATACCGGAACAAGATAAACAGGATTTTATACGATACACGGTCCTCTATCGGTGATTTTCACAAGATATCTCGAGATATCTCGAGATATATGTAGTAGGTCTCGATGGAAAGGTGACCGCTTCAGTCGGTACTACCTTTAAAATCTACCTTCCGCAAATTCAAGAAGCAAATCAAAAACAGCACTGCAGATCCTGAAAGGGTACTGAAACCATTCTCGTAGTGGAGGATGACCTTTTAGTGCGGGAGATGATAAATTTTTTGCTGACTGAGAACGGATATTCAATCTTGGCGGGAAGCGCTCGACTATTACCAGCAGAATGCGGGGAATATCAGTCTACTCGTGACAGATATTATCATTCCCACAATGAGCGGACGAGAGCTGGCGGATATAATAACAGAAAAGAACCCGCACATCCGAGTGCTTTGTATTTCCTTTGTACACGGACGACGTTATCGTCCAGCAGGGTATCCTGGATGTCGGTATAGCCTTCCTTCAAAAGCCGTTTACTCCGTCGATCTTCCTGCAGAAGGTAAGAGAAGTACTGGACGCAAAATAGTCTGAAATCAGCGGTACTTGGCGAGCTCCTCTCCTACCATATTTTTCAAAACATTCGCCATCTTTTCCACCTTGAGATAGGTGGGTTCTTTTGAGTTCCGCATCTTGAGCTCGACTTTACCGCTTTCAAGCGATTTTTCGCCGATCGTTACCCTGAACGGGATCCCGATGAGGTCCGCGTCCTTGAACTTGACGCCCGCCCTCTCGTCGCGGTCATCGAGCAGGGCTTCAACTCCCGAACTTGAGAGCTCCCTGTACAATGTGTTTGAGACCTCCTTCACTCTGCCCTCGTACTTGACCGGAAGTATGTATACGTGAAAGGGTGACACAGATATAGGCCAGATTATTCCGTCGTCATCGTGATTCTGCTCGATCACTGCGGCAACTGTTCGCTCGACCCCGATGCCGTAGCATCCCATGAGAGGGACCTTCGAAGATCCGTCCTCGTCGAGATATTCAACACCGAACGCCCTGCTGTACTTGTCTCCCAGCTTGAAGATATGCCCCAGCTCTATGCCCCTGAACATGGAAAGCGAACCGCCGCACTTTGGGCAGGAGTCCCCCTCCTTTACGACCCGAATGTCCGTGTAGGTCTCCGGCACGAAATCCCTCTCAGCCGACACATTCTTATAGTGATAATCGACCCTGTTCGCCCCGGTGACGCCCCCCTTTATCTCACGCACGCTGTGGTCTGCGATAATCATTGCGCCTTTCACGCCTATCGGCCCTACGAATCCCATTGGTATACCGAGTTTTTCTCTCGATTCTTCCTCAGCAGCTTTCTCTATCTCGGAAACCCCGAGATAGTTCTTCAGTTTCGTCTCGTGAACTTCCAGATCGCCTCGGATGAGCACAATGACGAACCTCTCATCAAGCATTTTATAGAGAAGGGTCTTTATAAGGTGATCCGTACGGATCTTCAGGAATTCGGATAGGTCGGCGATCGTTTTCACATTCGGTGTCTCTACAAGCTCCGCCGGCCCTGTGTCCTTGTAATCGATCCGTTCGACCTCGCACTCGGCCTTCTCTTTGTTTGCAACATAGCCGCAACCACGGCACTGTACGATCTCTTCCTCTCCCACCGTTGAGGGAACCATGAATTCCTCCGACTGCGATCCACCCATTGCACCGGAGTCGGCCGCAACCGGGACTGTCTCGAGACCGCACCGCTGGAAGATCTTGCGGTAGGCCCCTGACATGTCGCTGTATGTACCGTGCAGAGATTCCGCGTCTCCCTGAGGGTGGAAGGAGTAGGCGTCCTTCATGATGAACGTCTTGCCTCTCATCACCCCGAACCTCGGCCTGATCTCGTCACGGAATTTGAGCCCAATCTGGTAGACTGTCAGGGGAAGGTCCCTGTACGACCTGAGGTGGTCCTTCAGGATATATGTGAAAACCTCTTCATGCGTGGGAGCGAGCACATAGTCCTGTTCTCCCCTGTCCTTCAGGCGGTAGAGCTCCTGTCCCATGTCGTACCATCTATTGCTCGTCTTCCAGAGCTCAGCCGGTATGAGGACAGGCAGATAGAACTCGTTTCCCCCGATTCTGTCCATCTCCTCCCTGATGATGTTCTCGACCTTTTTTATCGTTCTGTAGCCGAGAGGGAGAATAGAGTAGATACCGGACCCCACCTTTTTAATAAGGCCAGCCCTGATCATCAGTATATGGCTTTGGATCGCAGCATCCTTCGGTGCTTCCTTTGCGGTTGGTAAAAACAGTCTGCTGTACAGCATTCAATCGACCTGCCGATTTTGTAATACGGAAAGATAATAATCTCACGAGCGAGAGACCACCGAATTCCGTCCTCTTCTCTGAGTTTACGTTAGTGCGGTTTTCTCAAAGATTTCATAGAAATCAGATTGCATAGCCATTGGCAGCTGTAAAAAATAAAGTTTACGGTGAACAAAGCGCCAAAAGCCACATTCCTTCCTATTTAACGGTTGTACATAAGGAATGGGTGATATATATCACCCAGCGTTGACACTTAAAAATAATAATTAGACACCCCTTGAAAATTAACCCTTACCTGACTCTTAAAGGGTTGATTCTCATAGAATTATTAGGATATTGAATAATCCTGTAACTGTAAACACTCGCTGATACTTTTAGTGTCAACGGGGGCTGATACTTGTCAAATGGGGATTAAACCCCCGTTACTTACAGTTTGCTGTTGGTCATGAGAAACGGGGATTGACCCCCATCATTCCTGTATGAGAAATGGGGGTTAGAGTTGTTCTGACGCTGAATACTGTACCGATCGAAAACAGTGTCGATAAAAGACGGTCTTTTACTATGGAGGGATCACAATCATGGAGGGCGTGAATCAGAGATTAATCTTCCGTTTGAATCTCTCGAACTGGACCTTTCTTTTTGTGAGGATCTTCCTCGGGACCTTTCTCACGCTTCTGTTTCTCTTCAGCACAATATCGAGCTTCTTCACCAGTTTCATATCGATAGAGTGGCCGGATTTGTAAGCTATGAAGTGCGCGGCGATGTTGTGTCCTGAAAGCGAGAGGTCTCCGATAAGATCGAGGATCTTGTGACGCACACATTCGTTGTCGAACCTGAGGTTATCGTTCACAAGACCCTCGCGCGTATATAACAGGGCATTATCAAGCGATCCGCCAAGGGCCAGGTTATTTGCCCTCATCATGTCAATATCTTCAAAGAATCCGAATGTCCTTGCCGGAGCTATAGAGCTTTTAAATGTATCCTTGGTGATGCTGAAATGAGCCGTCTGCGTTCCTATAGCACGGCTCTTCGAGTTAAAATCTATTGTATAGGTAATCTTGAATCCCGAGCTCGGCAGTGCGATGAGGTAGCTTCCGTTGTCCTCCACCCATACAGGGTACGGGAGATAGAAGGTATCATAAAATGCGTTTTGTGCAACCGTCCCTGCACGCTCAACCGCTTCCACTATGGCCTGTGAAGAACCGTCAAGGATCGGCATTTCATGCTCCGTCACAAGAACGTACAGGTTCGTAATAGAGAGCGCATAGAAGGTCGCCATGAAATGCTCTATCGTGTTGATGTCGTATCCGTTGATCCCTATGCTGATTGCGTTGTGCGTGCTTCTGAGGTTGTCCACATGAGCCCTGATTCCCGATTCGATGTCCGATCCATCAGGAACAAAGACGATGCCCGTGTCAACCGGTGCAGGAAGAAGCGTAACAGTCGTTTCGTTCCCGCTGTGAAGCCCTATACCCGTTAGCTTTACACTGTCCTTTATAGTACTCTGGAAGAACAATATGCGTCCCCTGCTTTGTTTTAATATAGTAGTGCAAGAAACGTACCAAAACGGCATTTGTTACATATTGCTTATTACTTATATTTCGACACTTGGAAAGATAACATTGAGGGTCAATACTCAGGGCGGATAAAATTGTTGTAAATTTAACACATAATTGGCCTTTTTACCACAGCCGTCTCGTGTAACCTCCCAAATCTCCGTTCCCAGGGAGAAACCGATCCACTGATACAGCCGCATTCGGCTTCACCGTGGTGTATCGTATCTCGAGGCTGCGGTTTTGGCTCTTTATCTTTATTACAAGCGGGAACTCCAAAACTCCTGTATCCTCAAACTGCTCGAAACTCACACTGTACACAGTCTCCTGTCCGGTGCTGTCCTTGTATGTGTACATCACCTCTTCAGGAATATCTTCGTTCCTAAAGCGTACCACCTCCTTCTCCTCCTGCGCCGTTATTTCAATATGAAGATCATCGAGCCGGCGGGCCTCGATCTCCCCCTCCGGGATATACACCCTCGCCAGTAGGGACTGAACGAGGAGCTTTACCGGAATATCGAATCCGAGGAGCATGCCGAAGTCGGCCTCCTCCGCCGCAGTCTGGTAGTATTCCATCTTCTGGTGAACGTAGGTGAACACTTCATCACCGTTTTTTATGACAGTTGCAAGTGGGGTCTTGAATACCAGATCATTGAGGTCGAGCCTCACGAAGTTCGCACCCTCCCTGGCGCCTATCTCGGACCGGAAGCTCAATGTGCTCTCTTCATCACGGAACACGACAATCGCGGTTCCGCTCAGGCTCACCAGTTTAGCGTTGTACTCCCCTATGCGTTCGGAGAGGATATCCTGTTCCTCTCGAGGCTCCGGTCCAACGGCCCCCTGTCCGACGGTCCCGGGACCGAGATCTCTTGTGACCTCCTGCCTCACTGCGCAGGAAACGAGAAACAGGCAGAATACCAGGATGACAGCTCTTTTCACCGCTTTAATTCCCCTTCGAGCTCAAAGATTTTTTTCTCAACCTCTTCGGTATACTTGATCTGCTGGGCCTTTTCCCACGCTTCTCCTGCTTCCCGGAACAGTCCGATAACGTAGTAAACATCTCCCAGATGATCGTAAATAAGGTAGTTTTCTTTGTTATTCAGGTCTATATACTGCACCGCTTTTTCGAGATATTCCCTCGCCTTTTCATATTCCGACAACATGTAGAATACCCATCCCATGCTGTCGAGGTACGCGCCGTTGGTGGGGTCCTCTTCAAGCGCTTTCCCGATGAGATCTCTTGCCTCCTCGAGCCGCTCCCCCTCGTCGGCAAGCAGATAGCCGAGGTAGTTCAGTGAAGCAGGGTTCGTATCGTCAAGCTGGACCGAGCGGTCGAGATATTGGATCGCCTCATCGATAATCCCCATGCGCTCGTACGAGACGCCGAGATTGAAGTAGTAATCTGCGTTATCCTCCTTCAGCTCGATCGCCTTTCTGAAGGCCTCGGCTGCATTCCTGTAATCCTGTACTATTCTGTACTCGAGGCCGAGATAGTAGTACAGCTCGTCGTTTTCCGGAAACAGCTCTACTGCACGAAGGAAGCTCTCTATCGATGCATCATGATCGCCGATCTCATCGTACTGGATGCCGAGCTTCCGCCAGACATCTCCTTTCTCTTCGGAATTTTGTGCGAAATATTCGTACTCTGAGACAGCCTCTTTTGGTCTGCGCATTGCATAGTATATGTCGCCGAGAAGGTATCTGTTTTCGAGGAAGTCGGGCTGTATAACCTTTACCCTCACTGCCTGCTTCAATGCCTCTTCGTATATCCTGTATTTGAAGTAGTTGCCTGCAAGCACAAACCTCCATTTACGCTCCATATCTATGTTGTTCATGCTCTCCGAGATCCTGATCAGTCCTATGTAGGCGGTAATTCCACCTGGGGTCTCCTTCACGATACCCTCGAACAGCTCTTTGGACTTGTCGAGCTCACCTTCAAAAAAATATTGGATCGCCCTCGTCTCTTCAGAGAGTACTTCCCTGTTCTCTATCCTGTCGAGAACAGGCCTTGGGTCCTGGCCTTCTATAAAGAGATTTACGGCATAATCCTCAAGCATCTCGTCGTTGAGGAGTTCACGGCTGTCCAGCTTTTCGAAAAGCTCCAGAGCCTCCTCGGTCCTTCCTGTGCTGAGGTAGATATAGGTGAGGTAGAATATCGCCTTCTCATTTTCAGGATCGAGCTCAAGCGTTCGCTCGTACTCAGTCTCAGCGTCGTCGTACATGCCTCTCTTGGTGTAGATGAACCCGAGGTTCAGGTGGGCGTCGATCATGCCGGGACTGATCCTTGTCATGCGCATATAAACATCTATCAGCCCGTCTTCGTCTTCAACCCTGTCGTACACTTCCGCGAGCGAGATAAGTAGATCGAGGTCGTAGGGACGTATCTGAGACAGTCTCTCGAGATATGAAAGAGCCTCCTCGTACCTGTTCTGGGAGAGCAGTATCATGGAATTGAGCTCTAAGAGCTCCTCGTTGTCAGGATCAGCTTCGAGCCCCCTTACCGCGTACTCTCTCGCTTCATCATACTCGCCGAGCCAGTCGCACACCGTCGCAAGAAGCGTGAGGAGAACAGGAGGAGGTCCCTCCGGAGTCTTTTCCTCGTAAAAGAGTGAGAGCTTGAATTGAGATTTCGACATCTCGAGGTCGCCCTCATAGAGGTAAAAAAAGCCCATTGCAAATGAGTTCAAGGCTTCGGATTGGTAGGCCTGGGCAAAAGAACGAGAGCAGAGCAGAAGCAAAGCCGTCGTCAGAATGAGGAGATATCTTTTCATATATCCTGCATACAAGAGCTATGTCCGCACCGGCGATACCCGAGGCCGTTTATCAGGAATGGGGAATCCTCAGAATATGGCCCTGACAAACCTTCCCGCCATAGGGAGCTCGCCTACGAGCGGAGCGATATACTCTCCGAACTTCCTTTCATCGATTTTACCGCCAGAGGTGATCCACTCCTCCGGGAAGCTCTTCGTGTGTCTCTGCACACTCTGCAGTGGCGTGATGAAGGTTTCAATACCGTATTCCCCGCTTCCATCGATTCGCCGAATTGCGATGCTTCCTTCATCGAAGTTGGTCGCTGTGGCCGCAATGACAGCCTCGACCCCGACCTTGTATGCTTCTGCGGCGTCGGTATTGGAGATGGCGAGCGGGAAGGAACGCTGCGGATATCCCAGCGTGTCGGCCCTTACCCTTTTTATTCCCAGAGTACTCTTGACGATCGTTGCGAGTATGTCCCCCATTATCGAGGAGCCGCTCAGGTTTACATTTCCGTGCGAATCCATCTCAACGGCCTTCCCAGGCTCCTTGGGACGATACTTATCAGGGAGGTCCAGGCTCACCATCGAGTTCAGCCATGTCGAGATGTAATCCGGCTTCTCATCTTCTTTCAGGTTGAAGCTTCCCTGTCTGTTAATACCTTCTGAGACCGCGACGAGAGCCCTGCCGTGCTCCTTGTAGGTGCTGTTCACGTCTTTGAGGAATTTATCGAGATCAAAAGGGAGCTCCGGTATATATACGAGGTGAGGGCCGTCCTTCGGGTACTGCTTTGCAAGCAGACTCGCGGCAGTGAGAAAGCCTGCGTTGCGCCCCATGACTATATTGATCTTCACCCCTTTGAGCGCACGGTTATCCTGGTTGTCTCCTATGAACGCGCATGAAACAAACCTCGCCGCACTGCCGAAACCGGGGCAGTGATCGGTGATGAGGAGGTCGTTATCGATTGTCTTTGGTATGTGTACAACACGGAGGTCGTAGTTCTCCTCCGCTGCGAAGCTGTTTATCAGGTACGCAGTCTCGGCCGAATCGTTGCCCCCGATATAGAAAAAATAGCGGACGTTCTTCTGCTTGAAATTATCGAAGATCTTCTTACATTCCTCTTTTGTAGGCTTGTGCCGTATCGATCCGAGAGCAGCTGCGGGTGTTTTTGCGATCTGCTGAAGGACGAAGTCGGGCTGGTCGAAAAGAGGTACATATTCGTTGTTCAGCATTCCCTGTATTCCGTGACGGGCACCGTAGAACTCGAGAATCTCCCCGTGTTTTCTGGCTTCGACAATCGCACCGATAAAACTGCGGTTGATCACGGCAGTCGGTCCTCCGGACTGTCCTATTACCGCATTTCCCTTGATACCTGGCATAAGCCTCTCCTTACACATTCTGAAATCGGTACCAAAATTACAAACAAAAAGAGAAATGAACAAGTAAAAACTAAAATCTCACATGTTTGGAGAAGAGAGGGGATGCTGAGTCTCCATAGAAGAGCTCGAGAGTGGCGGAGTTGGGTAGATTGTCCTCTTCGAGGAGGAAAATTACCGAACTCGATTCTCCCGGACCGAGGGTGGTAGCAGGTTCGATATTCTTCCTGAAAGTCAAAGGCTTGTTCTCTTCACGCGATATTCTTACGATAACAGGAACTGCCTCGGGGAAAGACATCTTGTTTTCTCCGCTGTTCTCCACAGTAAAACCCACCAGCACCTTTTTTCCGCGTATCCCCGTAATGTTGAGCTGGTAGACGGCACTTTCGGCCTCTTTTTCCAGGAAGATGTTAGCCGGCTTTGAGATGAAATAGAAGACGACTGCTATGAGAAAAAGGTCGATGAGTATGACGAGGAGGCCCCGGGTCCGTTTTTTCTGAATCCACCGCCGTTTTCTTGTCTCCGGATAGAGGTCACGGTGAACACTTCGCACCCTTGCCTCACGGCTGTAATGATAGTGCGGTTCTTCAGCAGGCGTATTTTTTTCATTATCAACCATAGATTGCTCCCGCCGGCAGAGTTCACTAAGAGTTCACTAAGAGTGCACTAACGGTTGGCGTTTTTAAACGCCTCTATCTTCTTCATGAAAAATTCAGTCAGCGTGAGTTTTTCATCCCTGCCGGGTGTAATGAGCCGGTCGCTCCGCCAACGGTAAAAGTGTATAAATTCCTTGTCGATCTTGATGGCAGAGACGGAACCGTCTTCATCCACATGGACGTTCGTCCACACACCGTCTTCTTCGAACACGAAGCTTCGTCTGGCCACGATAGATCCGTTGGGACGGAACATCGTGATTACGGACTTGGAGTTGTTGACATACCTCCACAAAAAACCGTTCGATTCCGCATCGATACCGAAGAACTCGGTCGGCGTACCGGTCCCTTCAGCGATTCTGTTCTCCCATGTGTACATCCTCTCTATCGTGTTCTTGTTTATATCGTAATAGAACAGCTTGTAGAAAAGCAGGTCTCTTTCGTAGCGCCGCTGCTCTTTCCGCTCCCCCTGTTCAATATCCTCCATATTCTCTATCTCTATCTCCTCACCCCAGAGGTCTTCCTCTTTCCTTAACTCTTTCGTGTCCCACCTCGTCTCGTAGAGAGAAATCCAGAAGAGAAGGAGATCCTCGTTACAGACAGGATAGAGATCCATGATGAAAAACTCCTGATCTTCCTCCTCGTTTATGTTGCTGGTGATCATCTCCTTTTCCAGGTCGCACCTGCCGATTGCATTTCCCTCCGCATCGAACCGATAAACCGACCATCTCTGCCAGTCTTCATCCGCGGTAAGCACGGTGATGTTGCCGTCCCTGTCCACTGCCATCTTATACAGATAATAGAACGGCTCTGTGTCCACCCCGTTTTTTCCGATTCTGAATAAGAATCTACCGAGACGGTCGAACTTAAGGATGTAGGATTTGTACAGTTCACCAGACCCCTCGTCGAAGGTACCACTGTCGGAAAAGAGGTCTATTTCATCTTTTTCCGGCATTGTCTCGAGGAACTTGTCCTCCACCCACAGCCCGTTTTCGTTGTCTACCATGATAAGGCCTATCGCGTTGAAGGCGTACGAGGTACGCTGTTTTGTCCGGAGGACATTTTCATCCTGGCTTTTTTCCTCTTCACCTTTCGACAGCGTCAGTATGATATCTCCGGGGGTGGTGATCTTCAGGATCTTCTGGTTTACCGAATCGACGAGATAGAAGAATCCGTTCTTGAAGAGGAGTATGCTGGGACCATGAAACCTCCCGCTCTGCTCCCTGACGACTCCGATCTGTTCCTCTCCCTCTCCGATCGGTATTGAAAACAATCGTTCTTTCTTCAGCTCTGTGATCCTCGTTTCCGCACACCCGAAAAAGAAAAGCAAAGACAAAACCAGCAGAAAAAATGGCAGAGTAAAGGGCCGTCTCTTCAAGATATCATCCTCTCCAACCGTACAAGATAAGCGCTTTTCCCAAGATAGTAAATTGCATTGATTTTTAAATGTGCATTTATTAAATTGTCTTCATGGCAAATCCGCTAGTGAAGATTTTCGGCAGCAAGTATGAAAGGGATCTGAAAGCCCTAAAACCATACCTAGAAAAAACTAATAACTTTGAGCCGCAAATCCAAACTTTATCTGATGAAAAACTCGCGGCAAAGACCGGGGAATTCAGAAAACGGCTGGCCGGGGGAGAGTCCCTCGAAGATATCCTCTGCGAAGTGTTCGCTGTCGTAAGGGAAACGGCCAAGCGCACGATCGGCATGAGACCCTTCGATGTGCAGATCATCGGCGGTGTCGTGCTCTTTCAGGGGAAGATAGCGGAGATGAAGACGGGAGAGGGAAAAACCCTCGCTGCTACCCTCCCCCTCTGCCTTATCGCACTCGAAGGCAAAGGCGTCCACCTCGTTACGGTCAACGACTACCTCGCCAAGAGGGACGCGCAGTGGATGGGGCCCATCTATGAATTCCTCGGACTCACGGTGAGATACCTCTACCACGATATGCCGTCCGAGGAGCGGAAACAAGCCTACCAGGCAGATATAACCTACGGGACCAACAACGAGTTCGGCTTCGACTACCTCAGAGACAATATGTCGGAAGATACGGGGCTCATGGTTCAACGCGGCCACCGCTACGCGATCGTGGACGAGGTTGACAGCGTTCTGATAGACGAGGCCCGTACGCCGCTCATCATCTCCGGTCCGGCCGGATCCGCCTCGGACCTCTACTACGAACTCAATCCGAAGATCGCGAACCTCATCAGCCGACAGAAGTCCATCGTTACACGCTTCATAAAGGAGGCGGAGGACTACCTTGAAAAAAAGAACGTCGAAGACGGCGGCAAGCGTCTCCTGCAGGCCGAGAGGGGCGATCCCAAAAACAAGAGACTTCTGAAGCTCAAGGAGAACCCTGAAAACATCAAGCTCATCCAGCGAACCCAGTTCCAGTACACGCAGTCGAAGAGCCTCTCAGAGGTCGAGGAAGACCTCTATTTTGTTATCGAGGAGCGTGGTCATACCGTGACCCTCACAGAGAGAGGACGGGCTGCCCTCTCTCCCTCAAACCCTGAGAAGCTCATACTCCAGGACTATACCGACCGTCTCGCTGAAATCGACAAGCAAGACCTGCCGGCAGAGGAGAAGCTGAGGCAGAAGGCGAAGAACGAGGAGGAGTACCTCGAGATGGGCGAGAAGCTGCACATTATCAATCAGCTTCTGCGTGCATACTCCCTATATGAGCAGGACGTAGAATATGTAATCCAGGACGGAAGTGTCGTCATCGTGGATGAATTCACCGGCAGGCTCATGCCGGGCCGCCGGTACAGCGAGGGTCTGCACCAGGCGATAGAGGCGAAAGAGGGCGTCTCGATCCAGCGCGATACGCAGACGCTGGCAACCATCACCATCCAGAACTACTTCCGTCTCTATGAACGGCTCGCCGGTATGACCGGGACCGCCGATACGGAAGCCGAGGAGTTCAGCAATATATACAAGCTCGATGTGATAGTGATCCCGACGAACGAGCCTGTGATAAGGGCCGATCACCCTGATAGAATATATCGGACTGCAAAGGAGAAGTGGAAAGCGATCGCCGATGAGATAGCCCAACTCAATGAGAAGGGGCAGCCCATACTCGTCGGCACGGTATCAGTCGAGAAATCGGAGCTTCTGTCCAAGATCCTGAAGAATCGGGGGGTCAGGCATGAGGTGCTCAACGCACGGTACCACGAGAAGGAAGCTCAGATAATCACAAAAGCGGGTGAAAGAAGGTCTGTTACCATAGCGACGAACATGGCAGGCAGGGGGACTGATATAAAACTTGGGGACGGCGTAGTAGATCTCGGGGGGCTCCACGTTCTGGGAACAGAACGCCACGAGGCCCGAAGAATCGACAACCAGCTCAGGGGAAGGACCGGGCGTCAGGGAGACCCGGGCTCGTCACGATTCTACCTTTCCCTTGAAGACGACCTCATGAGGCTGTTCGGATCCGACAAGATATCGAACATCATGCTCCGGATGGGTATGGAGGAAGGTCAGAATATCGATTCTCCCCTCGTCTCCAAGGCGATTACCAGCGCGCAGAAGAAGGTGGAAAATAGAAATTTCGAGATAAGAAAACACCTCCTCGAATACGATAACGTGATGAACGACCAGAGAAGCTATATATACGGCAGGAGAAACGATTTCATCGCCAGGGAAGACATAGAAAAAAACATAAAGGAGACCGTGGATGAGCTCGTAGAGGGCAAGTTCGAAGAACTTGAAATCCCGAAAACCGGGGTTTCCAGCGAACAGGTGTACATGATATCGCAATGGCTCTCCGAGATCGTGGGGGACAGCAAACAGATCGGCTCAGGAGAGGACGGCATGTCGCGTGATGAGCTGTATGAGAAGGTCCTCGGCGTTATCGGCGAGAAGCTGGACGAGAAGACCGAGGAACTCGGCGAGGAGATAATGCCTCAGGTCGAGCGATTTTTGGCCCTTCAGTCCATTGACATGAGGTGGAAGGAGCATCTCTACGAGATGGACGGGGTACGTGAGGGCGTAGGATACCAGGCATACGCGCAGAAAGACCCGCTCATCGAATACAAGTTCCAATCATTCAACCTCTTTCAGGAACTCATAAATAATATAAATACGGATATAATGAAGCGGCTGTTCAAGATCCATATCGCCCCAAAGGTCGAAAGCAAAAAGATATGGAAGATAAACAGGGTGCAGCATCAGGAGTACGGCCAATTCGAAACAGGCACTCCACAAGCCCGTAGAGAGGGCGGCGCTCCCAGGCAGAGCGGCGCCCCCCAGCCCGCTGCACGCACCCAGGTGGTCTCAGGAGAGAAGGTAGGAAGAAATGCCCCCTGCCCGTGCGGGAGCGGAAAGAAGTACAAGTACTGCTGCGGATAGTAGCGTCCCCGGACTTGAAAGTCCGCGCTATCAGCAAGCACTGTCGGACTTTCAAGTCCGTAGACCTAAAGGTCCCTAGACTTTAATGCGGTTTTCTCATAGATTGCTATGCAATCAGATTACATATCAAGGGGTTTTAATGCTGACTTGGTAGCTGTAAAAAATAAAGTTTACGGTGAGAAAAGCGCCTATGTGGTTTTCTCAACAGCCGCATATCATCAGAGTTGAATGATGACCCGGTAGTATGTGATAATGACATGCAAAAATAAAGTTTATCGTTGAGAAAACCACAACGCCCCCAATTCCTGTGTGAGAAATGAGGGTTAAAAGTCCCCGGACTTATAAGTCCGTAGACGTTTGTATATCCCCCTATTCGTTTCCCTGTTCCAGCACCGAAACACCGGTAATAAACGTAAGATATGACGGAATAAGGGGAAGAACACACGGTGAAATGAACGATACTATCCCCGCGGCAAACGCAATGAGGATCGATACGTTCTCCGACACGATCCCGGATACGTCCGGAATAAAGCTGAACAATCCAGAGAAGCGGTGGAACTGTCCGAGCACGAGCAGCAACCCGAGGGCCATAAGGAGCGCCCCACTGAAAAACTTAAATGTCCTGAGGTGCTTTCTGAGCCAATCCGAGAAGGCCAGAAAATAGCTGAATGCGAAAGCAGAAAAAAGAAACGGGATCCCAAGACCGAGGGAGTATGCTATCAGAAGAACTCCCCCCTTCAAGACTGTATCCTTCGTTGCCGCAAGTATGAGGATGCTCGACAATATCGGCCCTATGCACGGTGTCCAGGCCGCTGCAAATGTAATTCCGATTACAACGGCCCCGAAGATACCCCTCGGCCGGCGCCGCAATGAGGCCTTTCTTTCATAATTCAGCAGGCGAATGTTTAGAATTCCCATAACCTGCACCGAGAGTACCAATATCACTATTCCACCGATGAGCGCAATGAGATTCTTGTATCGAATTAAAAATCTCGAAGCAGCACCGGCTCCCGCTCCGAGCGTCACGAATATGATGGTGAAACCGAGGATGAAGAAGAGTGTATTGACTACGGCTCTCACAGGAATACGTTCGCTACTCATTATAAACCTTTGCGGGCTGAATTTAGATATAATGTATCCAAGATTCGGCCTCAGGTGAAGTTCTAAAATTGTATTTGACAGGGTATATATTGTACCCTATTATTGAAATATGATACATGCATCAAAGGGCGATATCCCTGTTGATATACTCGAAGAGATAATAACACTTGGAGAGGGATATAAGACCGAGTTCAAAGTGACACTTCATACACCGCAGGCATTTGCGAAGTCGGTCTGTGCCTTCACGAATGCGAGGGGGGGGAATCTCTTCGTCGGAATAGACGATTCCGGTGTCCCGGCAGGGATCTCAAACAAGTCTAATGAGCTTGCGATCATCGAGAAGGCGTTTTCGCTTCTTTTGCCGAAACCCGATATCAAGGTTCTGATCTTTTCGTTCAAGGAAAAGGACATCCTGTATATCGAGGTCAAGGAAGGACCCAACAAGCCCTACTACGTGAGAGAAGGTAATTTCACCAATGCGTACATCAGGGCGGCGGATGTAAACCTTCCGGCGTCTAAAAAGATCCTTCGGGATTTTATCAATGGGAGCTCGTCCTCAAAGCGCGGGAAAAGGGCTCTCGGGAAAAACGTAAAGATCATTTACGAACTCTTCAGCCAGAACAAGCGGCTGAGTATCTCCCGAATTCGAGAGACGCTAAACTACTCGGAGAGAAGAATAAAGAAGCTTCTCACTGGACTCGTAAAACGAGGGATTATCATCCCGTCGTATAATGAGAAGAACGTCTATTACAGAACAGAAGATCGATAATAATGCACCTTGTTTCAGTAATCATTCCTACATATAATCGGGCCGAATTGCTCCCGAGGGCGGTGGAATCGGTACTCGCGCAGCAGTACCCCGGTTGCGAGCTTATCATAATAGACGACGGATCGACCGACGGCACAGGGCAGTATATAGCTTCGCTTGGGGATGATATTACCTATATAAGGATCCCCCACTCCGGAGTGAGCAGGGCGAGAAACAGGGGAATAGCGGCAGCCTCCGGCGACTGGATCGCTTTTCTCGATTCCGACGACTACTGGCTTCCAAAGAAGCTCGAGAGACAGGTCTGCTACATGGAGGAACATCCTGAGTACAGAATCTGCCACACGGACGAGATCTGGATCAGGAACGGGACCCGAATCAATCAGGGCAAGAAGCACAGGAAGAGGGAGGGATGGTTCTTCCTTGAATCGCTGAATCTCTGTCTCATCAGCCCTTCATCGGTGGTGATTCACAAAAGCATCTTAAACGATGTCGGCGGGTTTGACGAGAGTTTCGAGTGGGTCGAGGACC
>Ga0307380_10001747_pt1 | contig 31481 bp, 20 predicted proteins | sample UN3MG_FD_202239 | JGI IMG/M metagenome (GOLD analysis project Ga0307380, IMG submission 202239) | Soil microbial communities from Risofladan, Vaasa, Finland - UN-3 | ecosystem: Environmental > Terrestrial > Soil > Coastal area > Acid sulfate soil | place: Finland: Risofladan, Vaasa | collected...
TCGTGATGGAAATCCGTAAGGAGTTCGACACGCTCCTTGTCGAAGGCGAGATCGATCGTGCTTTCTACAAGAGCAACCTCGACTGGTTCGTTTATCCAAAGGGAATCACGCTGAAAGAGCCTAAATCCGTGATTATCGTGGCTGTTCCACTTGCGGCACATACTTTGGCGTTCCAATTGGACGGTGATGAGCTGGAGACGATCCTGCCACCCACCTATGTGAAGTACAAAAAGCTGTTCGGGCAGGTACACGACGATCTGGCTGCCAGCGTGATCCGCGACACCTGCTGCTCGGAAATACTCCAGGCCCCGCTCAAGGCAACGGCGACGCGACTGGGCCTCGCGACTTACGGTCGCAACAATATCACCTACATCGAGGGCCTGGGGAGTTACTTCCAGTTCGTTGGGATCCTGACTGATGCGGAGTTGCCGCCGTCCGGCGGCTCGAGCAGCGGAAATCCCAAGATGAATCCCGAATGCATGCACTGTACGATATGTTTCGAGGCCTGCCCGACGAGAGCGATTCGACAGAAAAGGGTTCTGCTGTCGGCGGAGCGCTGCTTTACCCTACAAAGCGAGTCGCATGAACCCTGGCCGCGCTGGATCCAGCCGGTGCTCGATCGTTGCTTCTCGGCCCAGACTTGCCTCATCGGCTGCCTCCAATGCCAGGTCGTCTGTCCGCGGAACCAGGGACTGCTGCGAACGGAACCTGCGGGGATATCTTTTACCGCCGCAGAGACGGAATGGATACTGGCGGGAAAGCCGTGCGATTCGCATCCGCTGGGCATGGATATCAAAGCCAAATTCGACGAGATAGACATGTTCAAGGACTACCGCTGTTTCACAAAGAACCTGCGGGAGTTGGTGAAACAACTGTAAAAATGTGCCGGAAGGCATTCCGGCCGAGTGCGCCAGGGTGGAGGAAGCCGTACCGTTATTCAATAACCCCTGAGTATTATCCGAACACCGTTAGCAGTGCGGCTTCCTCCGGATTGTATCAAGCGGGATTCCCATTGGAGACCGGAGCGAAATGCAGCTCGTTTTATCCCGGCGCGCTGCAGTGCTCAGGCATGCTGCATTTGAAGACTTCCAGGCGATTGTAGAGGCCGGGAGTGCCTCAAGGGTGGATAATTTCACGTCATCAGTGAGTTTTTACTGATTTAATTGCTTCAGCCGGTTGTCTCCGCCGGATTACGAAGTGTGGCGTGAGGCGGGAGAGAAGGACGGACTGCGGAAATATCGTTATCTGTATGAAGACGGCAACACTTTTGATGTGAGTGTGGATAGTGAAAACGCAGTCAGGACTATGGCCATCTCCTATAATAATATGCCGCAACAATTTGCGGGAGAACTGCGTGCCTATTTGCTTGAATTCTACAAGCAACACCTGATGATGGACGAGTTTACATCCGGCAAGGGAATGATCACTTTCTCAGAGCAGGGTGCCACTGATAACGAAACGATTTACCTGGCGTTGACCGTATTAAAGGATTCAGTTGAGCTGGCACTCTGGCGGAAGCAGACTCCAGTGCAGTGACATACACCTGCACCGAACATTCTCAAACGGATGATATTTTGCGGTACCCCTGTTCTGCCTATCGAGGGATTCTAGAGAAGCATTGGAAGTCTCACCCGTCACTGTCCGTCTCAGGGTGAAATCTTAGATTGAGTCAACATACGCCGGGATCTTGTGTCTTTTTTGCCGGACTTATCGTAAATTGGATCTAAAAGCACAGGGAAAGCGGGGGTGACTCATGCCTGATTCAATCTCTTTCAATCTCAACGGTCGCTCCGTCAGCATTGAGGTTGACGGTGAGAGGCCGCTGTTATGGGTGCTGCGCTCCGATCTGGGCCTGACCGGCACCAAGTCCGGCTGCGGCGAGGGGCACTGCGGCGCCTGCACGGTGCTGGTCGACGGCGAACCGGTACGCTCATGCCAGACGCCCGTAAGGGAAGCCGCCGGCAAGCAGGTGATGACAATCGAGGGCCTGTCGAGCAACGGCAAGCTGCACCCGCTTCAGGAGGCGTTTATCAAGCATTATGCGCTGCAGTGCGGCTTTTGCACGCCGGGTATGCTGATGAGCGCCTACAGCCTGCTGCTGAGCAATCCGAATCCGAGCCGGGAGCAGATCGTCGAGGCGATGGAGGACAATTTCTGCCGTTGCGGCACCTATAGCCGGATCATCGAAGCGGTCCGGGATACGGCGCAGCAGCTGAGAGGGGAGGCGTGAGATGAAAGACGATAACAGCAAGGACCTCCGTCCGGTTGACGCGCATGACGGCGCCTCCATGAGCAACTCGTTCAGCCGCCGCGGTTTCCTGCAAATGGTCGGTGGCGGCATCATCGTATTCTATTCCACCAGCCCCGTTGCCCTGGCTCAGGAAAGAGGGAGCCGGGAATCCCGGTATCCCACCGACTTTAACGCCTATGTCAGGATCGGCGAGGATGGCAGGGTCACCTGCTTCGTCGGCAAGATCGAGATGGGGCAGGGGATCATTACCGGCCTGGCACAGATGTGTGCCGACGAACTCGACGTCTCCCTCGACTCCGTCGACATGGTGATGGGCGACACGGATCTCTGCCCGTTCGACTTCATGACTGTCGGTTCCCGCACGACACGCGACACCGGCCCCCGCCTGCGACGGGCCGTGGCCGAAGCCAGGTCGGTGCTCCTGCTGCTGGCCGCCGAGAAGCTGGAGTTGCCTGAGGACCGCCTCGATACGAATGACGGCTTTGTCTTCGACAAGAACAACCCCGCCAACAAGGTTTCCTACGCATCGCTCACCGAGGGCAAGCAGATCGAGAGGCGCTTGGAGGGCGAGCCGGAGGTGGAACCCCTTGCCGAGCACACGGTTTGCGGCGTGGAGTATGACCGCACCGACGGCCGGGTGAAAGTCACCGGAGAGGCCAAATTCTCCGGTGATATCAGGGTCGACGGCATGCTTTGCGCCAGGATCCTGAGGCCGCCCGCGCACGGAGCGACACTCCTCTCGGCCGACACCTCCGCCGCGCAAAAAATTCCCGGCGTTCAGGTCGTCCGTGAGGGCGAGCTGGTGGCGGTGCTTCACGAGCATTTCGACATCGCCGACCGCGCCCTCTCAACAGTCAAGGCCGAATTCCGCGAGCCCGAGGCGACGCTCGACAACGACAACATTCACGCGCACTTGATCGGTATCGCGCCGGAGGGAGAAGTCGTTGAGGAGAAGGGAAACCTTGCCGCAGGCGAGAAGCTGGCGACCTCGGTTTTCGAGAGGGTCTATTGCAACGGCTATGTGGCGCACGCGCCGATGGAGCCGCACACTGCCGTGGCCGACGTCAAAGGCAACAAGGCGACGGTCTGGGCTTCCACACAAGGGCCGTTTTCACTGAAAGACCAGGTGGCTGCATCGCTGGGTTTCCCTGCCGAGAACGTCAGGGTTATCACGCCTTTCGTCGGCGGCGGTTACGGCGGCAAATCGCGCGGCCAGCAGGCATTGGAGGCTGCCACTTTGTCGAAGCTGGCGGGCAAGCCCGTGCAGGTGGCGTGGACGCGCGAGGAAGAGTTCATGTACGACACCTTCATGCCCGCCGCGGCCGTGAGGATACGTTCCGGCCTCAACGATGCAAATCAAATCGTCTTTTGGGACTATGTGGCCTACTTCTGCGGCAGCAGGAGCTCGGAGCCGTTTTATGCCATACCCCACTACAGGGTGGTTTCGCGCGGAAACTGGGGCGGGCGCGGCCCGGCGGGCCCGGCTCACCCCTTCGGCGTCGGCGCCTGGCGCGGCCCCGGAAGCAACTCCAACAACTTCGCGCGCGAATCGCACATCGACCTGATGGCCACGGCGGCCGGCATGGACCCGGTCGAATTCCGCCTCCTCAACCTCACCGACAAGCGGATGATCCGCGTGCTCAAAGCCGCCGCCGAGAAGTTCAGCTGGACCTCCGCCCCCACGCCCAGCGGCCGCGGTCACGGCGTCATCTGCGAGAATTACGTCGATACGCGCGTTTCAACCATCGCCGAGGTGGCCGTCGACAGGCAGACGGGCGGAGTCAAGGTGAAGAGAATTGTCTGCGCCCAGGACATGGGCGAGTGCGTCAATCCCGCGGGCGCTCACGCGCAAATCTCGGGTGGCATCACCATGGGGCTCGGCTTTGCCCTCTCCGAGGAGATCGACTTCAAGGGCGGCAAGGTTCTCACCAGAAACTACGACACCTACAACATCACGCGCTTCTCCTGGACGCCGGAGTTCGAGACGATAGTGATCGACAACAAGGTGGATCCCCCCAGCGGCGGCGGCGAGCCGGCGATCACCACCACCGGGGCCGTGATCGCCAACGCCGTTCACGACGCCCTCGGTGTGGAACTGCTCCGCCTGCCGTTGACGCCGGCGCGGCTGAAGGCGGCTTTGAACGCCGGGAAGTGAGACAAGACTTATTTGACCAGGTGGCAGGAACTCTGACCTGATCGGCTGGGCGTTCAGCATCAGGACGATTGCTGTCTATATGTAAATCAGACGAGCAAGGAATCGGCGGGATTCTTTTTTCGGACCGCCGGGAAAAACAACCGGAGCTTGCCGAGCCCTCCGGTAAAATTAGTCCGGGAAGTCAGCGGTCGCGGCGAGGAGTCAGGCAGGCTTTCAAAACGCTGTTTCTCTTGCTGAACGTGATAAAAAAATCAAGGCGGGCATGAGTAGCATCTCGTGTCCGCCTTGTTATTCAATCCAGTTGTCAGCGCGTGAGCGGCACCTCTCCCGCGCTGCCGTGCTTGATTTTGCCTTTGTCGAAGTGCCAGGTTCCGGTTGAGCAGCAGTAGAAGGCGATCTCCGGGATTCCATCTGCGTCAATATCGCACAGAATGGGGACATTGCCCGCCTTGCTCTTGATTTTGACCTTGCCCTGGCCTTTTATCTTCCAAATGCCTTTCGCCATATTAACGGCAGCCAGTTCGTCACGGCCGTCGCCGTTGTAATCAGCTTGAACGGGAATCATTCCTTTAAGGCCGAATTTGAGATTGTCGATGCCTTTGAGTTTCCAGATGCGGGTCTTGAGGTTAAAGACGGCCACTTCGGCGCTGCCATCGCCGTTGTAGTCACCAGGCACCGGCAAGTCTTGAGCATCGCCTCCCAAAACGATCACTTTGACGCCGGTCCCGGCGCCAGGAGAGGCAGCGTTGGATTCGTATATCAGCCACTCGCCTGTGGAAGGCCGGTAGAGAGCCGGATCGGTCTTGCCGTCGCCGTCGTAGTCCGCGGGAACTGGAATATCACATTCCTGCCCGAAGTTCCTGACTTTGATGCCACGGAGAACTTTCCAGAGCCCCTTTGAGGGTCTCCAGAAGGCCAGGTCGGCAACCCCGTCACCGTTGTAATCACCCGGCGTCGGCCATGCTCCCTCCCTGCCGAACTTCTTCTCAAGAATCATATATTCCTGGAGAAAGATGTTCCTTACCTTCCATCTTTGATCGGACGGGCAGAAGCACGCGAGATCCGAGACGCCGTCGCCGTCGTAATCGCTGGCGTCAACCACCAGGAATGGAACCGGCTCGATCTTGAGTGTCGCCTTCTTACCCGGCTCAATCTTGAGCTCGACTTCTGGGTGAATCCAGCCGGGAACCGGCAGGAACTCGACGATGTAAGTGCCCGGTGTGAGGGTGATCGATTCCCCGCTCTCCAGCCAGCCGCCTTTGTTAACCGCAGAGGGATCCGGCAGCCGGCCAGGAGCAGCACTGCCGCCCTTGATCCTCCACTTGATACCGACCATGACGGCGGAATCGTTTTCGATTGTCAAACTGAAATTGCCGCCGATCTGCTGGTAGACGGCCGCGGTTGTGGTGGTCTCATTGCTGTAAATGGTCACGCTCTGGTTGCCCGGGGCTATCCAGCCCGGTATCTCCTTAAACTCTACCGAGTAGTTGCCGGGGGGGATATCGTTTTCACTGGTGCCGGATGCACGCCAGACGCTATACCCGACGCGTCGCCAGGCGGCGCCGTCCTGAACTGCGGCATTCGGCGAAATGTTCACTCGCAGACCGCCTAAACTCCGTGCGAAGTTTGCGGTAATAGTCATGTCTGCGGAAACGCCGGTGACGGTGAGCGGATTTTCGCTGCCGATATAGTCGCCGGTCCAGCCTGAGAAGCTGTAACCGGAATCCGGTACCGCAGTGACAACCGTGCAGTTGCCGGCAGGAGGAATGTTGCTCTGCAGCGTATTGCCCGTCAGCGAGCCGTTTGGTCCGGCAAGGAAGGTAACTGTAAAGCCGGCGAGGGTTGTTAGAGAAATGACATTGGAGTTTGTCCCGGTGCCGGTGGCATTGACGGCGCGCAAGCGGTAGTAGTAAGTCGTGATGGTGGAAAGCCCCGAAACATTGTGGCTGGTGCCGTTGACCGTCAGGTCCTGGTAACCAATGACAAAGGTAGCGAAGGTGTTGCCGGTTGATACATCCAGGCGGTAACTCTCGGCGCCTGCTACAGAATTCCAGTTGGCGGTGAAGCTGATTCCTCCGATCGCTGTTGCCGCCAATGCAGTAGTTGCGGCCGGCTTGGTCAGGAACGAAGCCTGGGCGGTGTAGGCGGTTCCGTCACCGTTGGTGGCGAAGGCCTTGAAGTAAACCGTAGTTCCGGCGGGTAGGCCCGTCACGCTGAGCGCGAAAGCTCCCGTGCTTCCCCAACTTCCTGATTCGGACACCTTTGTGCCGGTGCCGTCGGCGAAGCCGTCGGTTGTCGACCAATAGATTCCCCTCTCTGTGACGTTGCTGGCGCCGATATCGGCAACGTTGCCGCCCAGAGTGGCGGTTGTCGTCTCAACACTCGAGCTTGTCGGAGTATCCACGAGCGGTGGCTCGATAGTGGTGACCGGTTGGACCGTCGAGGGCATGCTGTCGCCGGTGGCATTGGTCGCCACCACCCGATAGTAATAGTCAGTTCCGGGAGTCAACCCGGTCACATCCTGGTAGATGTTGGTGATTCCGCTCATCGGATTGTAGCCGGTCAGGAGCGAAGTCATGCCGGAGTCTGTGGCTACTGACAACTTGTAGGATGCCGCGCCGGTAACCGCACTCCAGTTTGCGCGGAAGGCGGTTGCGCCGATATTGGATGCGGCAGAAGGCGTAGGCTGGCCCGGTTTGGTGAGGAACGATGCCTGAGCGCTGTAATTGCTGCCGACGGAATTGGTGGCGAAAGCCTTGAAGTAAACTGTGGTTCCGGCGGGCAGGCCTGTCACGCTGACCGTGAATGTTCCTGTGCTTCCCCAGCTCCCTAATTCTGATGCCTTCGTGCCGGTACCGTCGGCGAATCCGTTGGTCGTCGACCAATAGATTCCCCTCTCGGTGACGTTGGATGAGCCGATGTCGGTGATGTTACCGCCAAGTGTTGCAGTCGTGGCTTCAATGCTCGAGCTGGTGGGGGAGGTGACCGTCGGTCCCGTGGCCGTGGTGACTCCAGTGGTGTTGGATTCAGCGCTGTCGCCGGTAGCGTTTGTCGCAACCACCTTGTAGTAGTAGGCCTGGCCCGAGAGCAGCCCACTGACTATCTCCCAGTTGTTGGATATGCCGCTCTTTGGGTTGTAGCCGGTCACCGGGGAAGTGAAGCTGATGTTGGTGGCGACAAAGAGCTTGTAAGACGAGGCTCCCGTAGCCGCGGTCCAGTTGGCTGTGAAACCGTTTGCCAGGATGGCCGTAGCGGCCTGAGCGGTCGGTGCCGGAGGTTTGGTAAGGAAAGACCCCTGTGAGCTGTAGCCTGTCCCGTCGCCGTTAGTGGCGAAGGCCTTGAAGTAAACCGTAGTTCCGGCAGACAGGCCGGTCACGCTGACGGTGTAGCTTCCCGGGCTTCCCCAGCTTCCGGTTTGGGACACCTTCGTGCCGGTGCCGTCGGCGAATCCGTCGGTCGTCGACCAGTAGATTCCCCTTTCGGTGACGTTGGATGCGCCGATGTCGGTGATGTTGCCGCCGAGCGTAGCTGTCGTCGCTTGAACGTTGGTAGCGGAGGGACTGCCTACGGTTGGGGGGATGAACGCGAATACATAAGCGGCGCCCTGGTCTGTATTAGCGCCGATGTCGGCGCACCCGGCGCCGATTATCAAATCGTCGCCGGAGATGGAAACGGCGCTGCCGAATGAGTCGTTAGACACGGTGTCGGAACCGGTGAGCGTGGCGATCAGTCCCCAGTTGTCCGCACTTCCCTCGTTCCTGCTGTGGACGTAGACATGTGTGTAGTTGGCCTTACCGACTACGAGAGTATCACCGGAGAGATCGACCGCTTCTCCAAAATTGGAATATTCGGCGGAGCCATACAACTCTTTGACTGATCCCCAGTTACCAGCACCTCCCGAGTTTCTGTAATGGATGTAGACTGTGCCGGCATTGGTGCCGACGGTATTGTCGTCAAGCTTGGCGCCGATGGCCGCCGTATCGCCGTCGACAGCGACTGCGTAGCCGAATCTATCCATGCTGGCAGGTGTCGGATTCGGGATTGTCTTCTGCAGCGGCCAGGTGCCGGTTCCACTGCGGGTGTAAATATAAGCCTTGCCGCTTTCGGCGGTAGTGCCGGAAGTATCACTGGGACCGCCGGCGATCACCGTCGTACCGGAGATGTCTACCGCTTTGCCGAAATTGCCATACTCATAAGCACCGGCTATCTCGGCTTCCTCTCCCCAGACGTTCGCCCCGTTCTTGTTTCTCGCGAAAATGTATATGGCTCCTGCGGCGTCAGTCCCCGCACTGTAGTTCGAAGCACCGACTACCAGATAATCGCCGTCGATTGCGCAACTTCTCCCGAATTGCTGGGTTTCGCCGCCGGTGCTCGAGCCGGTGACCCACTTCACACCTCCCCAGTTCTCGGCTCCTCCCTGATCCTTGTAGAAGATCTCCGCGTTGCCGTACTCGGTTGTCCAGGACGTGCCGGCTTCGGGAGAGCAGACGACGATGGTGTTGCCTGAGATGGCCACGGCAGTGCCGTAGTGATCGTTTCGGGAAATATACCCCCCTGAATAAACACTGAGCTGTTTCTGAAGCTTCTTGAAGAAGCCCCAGTTGTTGGAGCCGCCCTGGTCACGCTTGTACACATATGCCGCGCCCCAGAGAAAATCGTTGACTTCTCCCGGCTCAGGTTCTTCGGTGGTGACGTCATTGTCGCCGTCGGTGTCGTTGTCGACATTGGGGGCGCCCACTACGGCCCAATCACCGTCTATGGCAACCGCGGTGCCGAACTCGTCGTCGGCGCGGCCGTCCCATTCATAAGGATCGCCGTCTGGGCCTGAGGGGGCGATCAGTTTCTTGACCTGGGAAATCAACAAGCCGGAGAACTGAGAGAGCTCTGCGGGTGAGAAGTAAAGCGCGGCGGCGTCGATTCCGCCGGCTTCCAATACCCAATCGCCGCCGAAAACCGGGTTGCCGGTGTCGTTCGTGGACGCAGCAAATCCGACTCCCGCAACCTTCTCGAGGGTGGCCAGCAACAGGCGGCCTTCATCGGAGGCGGCCAGCCTGCAGGCCAGCAGGTCGACGCGCCCGTCTTTTGCTAAGAGTTTCCCCAGCTCCCTCCAGAAGGCTCGCTCAGCCTTGCTGGAAAGAATTGAACCGAGACTGATCGTGTGTTTGCCTGTAAGGTAGAACTTGGCTTCTCCGTAATCGTGAGTAGCGAAGCCTATTGATGAGGCTTTTCGGCCTTTCAGGTCGGTTCTGACTTCGGCAAGCAGGGATCCCATGGTCGTCGTCACGGGATCGTATTCGATCACCAGGACGCCATCCCCGGCGGCTGCCGCCAGAATCCCGGCATCAGCCACTGCGGAAGATACAATCAGGACTCTTGGATTCTCACAGGTGTTGGCTGTTAAGACTTCTTCCGTGATCGGAAGAGCGGTGAAAGCCATGAAAATGCACGTAAATGCCAGGATTTGTATGGCATTTTTAGAAGAAGAGAAGAATCCCGCAATACGATCCACGGCACGCATAATTTCCCCCTTGATTGTTGAATAATAAGATTACCGATGCATTCATAATGAGCTTGGCAGTTTTAAGGCACAAGATATTTTAAGCGCTTCCCTGAACTCACAGGCTTTGCCGCAGACCTGGCTGTTGAGCAAACTCTTGGCAGTCTTGATGATGTTCTGTTGCTAATCTTCGATTGACAGTTGTCGGCTTGGTTTACCAGTTATCTTCATCAATCGCGATCAGACGGTCTGTAAGCGGCGATACTTAATCAGCGTTTGTGAAAGATGATTTCTGAGAGAAATCCAGGAGAGCCGTGACAGGGCATTCACATGAAGGCATCGGACTGGGAGGACGGCAATCAGGCTCGATGAACGAATTTGCTTATAACCATGATTTTTCACTCACTGCACACGATCTCTCCAGAGTGACTGAGTTAGAGACGATAACCGTCGAGGCTACGAGCTTCTCCCCAGCGGCGGCGAGCCGGCGATCACCACCACAGGAGCCGTGATCGCCAACGCCGTTTACGACACCCTCGGTGTGGAACTGCTCCGCCTGCCGTTGACGCCGGCGCGGCTGAAGGCGGCTTTGAACGCGGGGAAGTGAGACAAGTCTTATTTGACCAGGTGGCAGGAACTCTGACCTGATCGGCTGGGCATCCGGCATGCGGATGCGCACCCGGTTTTCAGTTACCGCGTGCGCAATACACGAGCTTGTTGAACGCTGCCCCACCACGAAATAGAATGAGCCTACCAGGCAACTTGCTAATAAGAAGGGGAAAGCCATGCCTTCCGAACCGTGCCTCACTCGTCGGACAATAACTAATGGAGTTGTGGCGGCTGCCGTCGCCGTTTTCCTCCTGGCTCCGGCAAACGGATTCCCGCAGGAGAAACCAAGAGCCAGGGACTTGGGCGTTCCGTTCGAGGGGGAGCCCGGACCGCTCAACGCCATCACCGATGTCGCCGGCGTGGAGGTGGGGCACACCACACTCATATCCGGCGAGGGGAAACTCGAAGCCGGCAAGGGCCCGGTGCGGACCGGCGTGACCGCCGTGCTGCCGCGCGGCAAGCATCACGATCCGGTCTTCGCCGGCTGGTTTACGCTCAACGGCAACGGCGAGATGACAGGCACCACCTGGGTCGAGGAGTCGGGCTTCCTCGAGAGCCCGGTGTTGATCACCAACACCCACAGCGTCGGCGTGGTGCGCGACGCGGTGATCGAGTGGAAGATCGCGCGCGGCGATTTCGACGAAGGCTACTCGGAGTTCTATTGGTCGCTGCCCGTCGTCGCCGAGACCTGGGACGGCTTCCTCAACGACATCAACGGCTTCCACGTCAAGCGGGAGCATGTCTTTGCGGCGTTGGACGGCGCGGCGTCGGGGCCGATGGCTGAAGGCAACGTCGGCGGCGGCACCGGCATGGTCTGCCACGGCTTCAAGGGCGGCATCGGCACCGCTTCGCGCATTGTCAGGCTGGAAGAGGGCGTCTATACCGTCGGCGTCCTGGTCCAGACAAACTACGGCATCAGAAGAAACCTGACCATCGCCGGCGTGCCCGTGGGGCGCGAGATCACTGATCTCAAAGCCGTTTACAACCCGGGTAAGGCGCCCGAGGGCGCCGGTTCGATCATCGTCGTAGTCGCCACCGACGCCCCCCTGCTGCCACACCAGCTCAAGCGGCTCGCCAGGCGTGTCCCGCTCGGTGTCGCGCGCGCCGGCGGCACGGGCACCAACAGTTCCGGCGACATCTTCATCGCCTTCTCCACCGCCAACCCCGGCGCCGCCGCAAGCAGCGGTGTCACACAACTCGAGATGCTGCCCAACGAGTTGAACACCCCCTTCTTCGAGGCGACCATCCAGGCCGTCGAGGAGGCGATTGTCAACGCTCTGGTCGCCGCCGAAACGATGACCGGCATCAACGGCAACACCGTCTTCGCCCTCCCTCACGACCGGCTGATCGAACTGCTCGGGAAATACAGGCGACTGGAAGAATAGGCTTTGCAGTTTGTGATTCCCCGGGAAAAAATTAGCACGGGCGTAATCTTGGTTACTTTGCCGGGGCCCGCGGTCTGCTAAGGTTTTATCTGAAAATCAGCGATTATATGTAGTCGTTGAGGCCGCGTGTCGACTTCTGCTCGGGGTGCGGAAATGAAGCCTTTAAGAGTAATTCTCTCTGTTATTCTCGTTTCTTCAATTCTTCTCGCTGCTGTATCTTATGCAGAAGATGAAACCGGCTCCGGATCCTTTCCCAGGATTAAAAGGACTTTCCACTCCGTCACGATCTCGCCCAACACGAGGCTGATCAAGCCGGATTTCGTCGACCACCAGATCCTCGACGGACTCAGCGAAGACCAGAAGAAGACCCTGCAATCGATCCGGCTGATCGAGGGCACAACGACCTACATGATGACCTACTACGGCAGCTACGGGACCGAGGATGACATCCAGTCGGAAATCGATGATGTGCCGTTTGATCAGGAGCAGCGGATCTCCTGCTCGACCTTCTCTGCCGCCACACCGAGCGGCGAGCCGCTTTTTGCCTACAACAACGACAACGCGGGCGCCGACTGGATGATGGTCATCTTAGCCGAGCCGCCCGACGGCTACGCCACCATGTGCATCACCTCCACACGCTTCTGCGGCATCAGGCAGTACGCCCAGGATTTCCACAATCTCTATCTGCGCGACTTCGTGCTCACCGCGCCGCACTACTCCTTCGACGGCATCAACGAATATGGCGTGACGATGTCGCCGATGAACAACGGCGACGGTGAGAGCGTCTACGATCCCAATAAAAGATCTCTGCACGGCCTCACCACCATCTGCCTCGTTCTCCACTCCGCAAGGGATGTTCACGAAGCCATTGATCTCCTGAGGCGCTTCAACAACACATTCTCCAACCAAATCCACTATCTCCTCTCCGACGCCTACGGCAACTCCGTCGTCATCGAATACTACGACGGCCAGGTTGTCCCTACCTGGAAATCCGGACCGTTCCAGGTTTGCACAAACAACAGGATAAACGGCTATCAGAATGATACTGCCCATTGGGTCATGACCTGCTGGAGGTATTGGAGATTGTTGCTTTGGCTGAATGAGTGCAACGGCATCGTCACCGAGACAAGGGCGTTCGAGTTTCTTGAGGCAGTGGCGCCGCAGCCCAACAGCGACAGCGGTTCCGTCAGGACGGTCTGGTCGTCCGTATACAACAAAATCTACGGCACGTGGAAGCTGGTCCTCGATCGCGAATACGACGATGTCTACGTGTTCTCCATGCCTCTGGTCACCGACCTCGCTGTCAGCTCGGTCAGGCTGCTGACAAAGCCGGCGCAACTGAAACCCGGCGGCAAGATCCGCCTCCTTACCAAGATCAAGAACGCCGGCATCAGGCCCTCAACGGCCACCAAGGTGGCTTTCTACCTGTCGAAGAGAAAGAAGCTGACCGGCAATGGCAATGCCATGCTGATTGATAGCTGCGATCTCAAGGCCTTGGCGACAGGCCGGGCGACAAAGATAAGGACTTCAGTTCGCATCCCGGAGGATCTCACACCCGGCGGCTACTACATCATCGCCTGCATCGATCCCGACGGCGACTGCAGGGAAGAAAGTACTAAAAACAACGTCTGGATTTCAAAGTCCAAATACAGGGTTGAATAGCCCGGAAATGCTGCGGATCGTTTGCGCGGGAATCTGTGGATCAAGCATTACACCTGCAGTGAATGGATTGCCGCCAAATAACCTTCACGTAAACCGAGGAAGCAATTAACAGCCCTGATACCAAATTTAACCCCCCTATACTTTCCTATGAACTCAACTTGTTTTTTTGTTGTAAGGCTTGGAATAGCTGTTGGGTATTGCTTCCTCTTGCATCATCATTCAAGACCCTTGCATAAATATAAATATCAAATTATGATGTATAAAACACTCAAATGGTTTTTTGCTTGTCCTGCCGAAAAAGCAGGATTACTCCGCATGTAGCGCGGAGACTCAACAGGGAGGCTGAACATGAAGCATAACACCCACATTTACCTGGCCGCCAAAGCCATCGAGCTTATAAGGCAGAGCGCGGACTGCACCTACAAGTTCTCCGGCAACCGTAAAAGGTACATTTCGGGCGGAGAGAAAAGCAGTGAGCGCAGAACCGCCGTGCATCGACAAAGAATCTTCGCTTACTACGAGGATGAAATTGAAGATGCGAGCTGGGCTCCCGATGACATCCTCCATGACCAGAACCCGTTTCATATCTTCAAGCTGTTTTGCGACGACGAGTTTCCGGGGCACACGCTTCAGGACAGGCAACAGTTCACGCGCGACGGGCTGACATTCTACAAGTTCTCCGGCGGCCTGCCGTATCGCATCGACCATCTGGCAAACACGATTGCCGACATGCTCAAGCTCCGCGATTACAACGATCAGTACGACCTCCAACAGATCATGTACCTCTACCTGCTCATCAGTCATTATGTCGTCGATGCTCACGTGCCGATGCACTGCGACCTGCGCGACGACCCGCCGGGACGATCGAGCAGCGACGAAACCAGCCACAGCTCGAGGTCCGGCAAGCCAGCCGGTAATTACTGCAAGCGTACCGCCCACGCAGACCTTGAGACCCTCTGGGATGATGCGGTGACTGCGGTGGCAATCAAGGAGAACATACTCGAGCTCACCTGGCTCGACGAGTCTACCGATCCCAACTTCCTCTCCGACAGCGTCACTTTCGGTCTCAAGCACTGTCGCGACCGGGAAATAACAGTGATGATCATTCCCAAAAACCACCTGATGGACTTCATGGTAGATGTCTGCATCACCGGCAAGCTCAGAGCGCGGCGACTCTTCCCCGTCGCCGACCCGCAAAACCGCGATGACACAATCCTCCCCGACATTACGCGCGAAATCTTCGCCGACTGCATCGGCAACCTGATGGCGGTCTGGAGATACATCTGGACCTACTATCAGACGTAAGCTGCGCCCGGGCTGCGAGACAGGATTAATGTCCAGTGCACAGCGACTTCGCGTTTACGTTTAACGGAGTATTGCGATGAAACTCTTAAAATCTGCCGTTTTCGTTTCGGTTGTTTTGTTGGCGGCATTTAACGTTGCTCAGCAAAGGTCTACTCTCAGAGGCACCGTTACCGGCCCTGAGGGAGAACCCCTTCCGGGAGTAGTTGTCAGGATTAGCTCGCCCGTCCTGATGAGAAGTATGGAAGTCATGACGAATGATCGTGGCATCTACGTCCTACCAAATCTCCCGCCGGGAGTGTACCGGGTTGAGCTCATGCTCGAAGGATTTAACCGCCGAGTCTTCGAGCATGTTGAAGTCAGGCACAATGCTGTCAATGAGCTTAACGTTGGTTTTGCCACTCAAGTTTTCGTCAGCCCGCAGCTGGTTCTGGACACAGCCCTCGAAAGCCTGCCGCAGGGAAAGATCGAACAAAACATCCCGACTGAAATGACACAGGGCGTCACCGAACGTATCGAAGTCAGGATATCCAAGGACCTGAAAACTGAGCTTCTGCAAAACCTGCGGGGCAGGGGAATCCCTGTCGAACAAACCCTGGCGGTCTCAACCGTGATGAAGGTCATTCTGCAGGGCGATCAGGATTTTTTCCGCATCGATCCCCTCAGCTCGGAGGAACAGATTGTCGCCGAAGCCGACTTTACCGAATGGGAGTGGGACGTGACACCGCTAGCCTCCGGCGAGGGCTCGCTCCGCCTCCTCGCCATCGCCGTCCTGGCTGTTGAGGGAGCGGGTGAGAAAAACAAGGACCTGATCTCTCTCGATGAAACCATCGCCGTCGAAATCAATGTCCCCTGGATCGTCGCCACCTTCGTCGGCGAATACTGGCAGTGGATCATCGGCACGATCATCGCTGTTATCGGCGTTATCTTGGCCTATTTAAAGTTCGTCTACCCAATATTATCTAAGAAACGGAACAATGCCGACGCCGTGGACAATTAATCCCCGTCTCGCTCCCGGCCTCCTGATTTGAGTCGCTGATCGTCGCAGAAGGTCGCCATACACGCCGATTAATAAATCTCGCCTTACAAGCTGGTTGACGGAGAAGCTTTTACTTCAACACCCTTGCCTTCGGCATCTTAGTCTTCAGCGTGGCCCGCCCGCCGGTAGCGGTGTTGAAGGGCTGCAGGTAAGCCTTTCCTTCATCTTTCGAAGCGAAATATTTAATCAACGAGGCGAAGTAGTCGACCTCCGCCGCCGTTGGCGGCCATGATCTCCTCGATGGTGAAGGAATCGAACTTGCCCGCCGGGATCTTGCTGTAATTGGGATAGTCCGGGTCGGTGAGTATCATCACCGGCGGCACGTCATCGGGGGGAACGAGCCCCATCAGGTAGAGAGTGAGCTTTGAGTAGCAGCGGTCGGTCATGCCGTAGTCACCGCCGTAGGAGTACTTCTTGACATTGTAGGTGCCGTCGCCGTTGTCGCTCAGCTCGAGGTGGGGGAAGGCCGCCATCTGCCCGGTCAAAGTGGAATAGGGCGAATAGTGCCAGCCGTAGGTTTGGCCGTACTGGCAATTGGCACCGGAGAAAGCGAGGGCGTCGCCGATCTTTATCCCCCAGTTGTGGCCCACCTCGTGGTCGAGGATCGCGCCGTAGCCGAACGAGTGGTAGACAATGCTCTGCAGCCGGCCCTTGGAGCCGAACTCGGCTGTGTCGTCGAAGATCGGCACGCCGATATTCCTTACCTTGTTCTGCACCGGGACGCAGTAAGGGACGTTTTCCGCGTAGTCGTTTGGCCTGTAGATGGTGCAGACCGGCATCACGGTGAGGAAGTCGAACTTGTCGTTGTAGTACTTGTAGAATTCCCGGAAGACCTGCTTGTTGCTCTTGCCGCAGTAGACGGCGCAGAGGGGCAGCTTGCCGTCGAGAAACCGGCCCTGCTTGTCGATCAGGAACAAAGTGTAGCGCGAGGCGTAGACGTTCCTCTTTACCTTCCAACTCTTGGTTTTCTGCCGCTTCACCAGGCCGAGTGACGGCAGGTTGTTGTAGGTCTCTTCCGAGCCGCCGTGGCGGGTGATCTTCACGTTGTACCCGTATATACCGTAGTCGCCCATCTGGTAGCTGTACGCATTTTTGGTCAGGCCGCCGACGGTCCAGATGTTGTCGCCGGCCCTGGCGTCGCCGTCCTCGCCGTCGTCGTTGAGATCGGCGATAAAGGAAGAGCCGGTGTAGAGCTTCACTTTCCGGACCGAGCTCTTGAAATAGACCTCGAGTTTCGTCTTGTCGGAGCCGTCGCCGAAGATCACCGCCGGAGTCCAGCGGGCATAGCTCACAACGCTGTCGGCGGGCGGCGCGGGTAGCGTCCTGAAACCGATCGCCCCTTCATCTTCAGCGAAACAAGGCTGGGCGTAGAATCCGATGGTAATCAACGCAGCCGCCAACAGCGTTATCAAGGCATGACAATTGCGCATTGTTTCCCCCTCGCCAAAGGCGGTCCTCAGGACTGTGATATTAACTGCCTTTCGGCTGATATCGCTGTAAATGATGCCGGAATTCTAGCAGAATCGGACGGAAGTTAAAAGCCAAGTGTTGATGTGCCCAAGCCGCCGGCAACGCCGCCGACCTGCGCCGGGCCGGGCGGCCGCCGCATGAGGCTTCCTGTAACAATCGCCTTTAATCAGGCTGCCAGGCTGCCCACGCCGCCGTTTGAAGGAGTCGACTTACAAAACAAGCAGCGCGATTATTCCAAGTCGACCGCTTCTACTGCACGCGGCTCGCAAAGTGCTCCTGCCCACGAATTCGCACCGGTGTCTGATGGACGAAAAACATATCGGCTGATACCGTTTCCCGTCATACAGCGGTTGGATAATTACTCAATCCTTCGTGCTCTCAATTCCATTCCGAATACGTGAAGAATCAGCTCATCGACATGCCCTGAGTCATCTTTGACGAACGAGAACGCGAACACGTAGTTCTTTATGAAGAAATCGGTCGTGGTCTCGGCAAACGTCTCTATCCACTGCATGTTATCGGGTGAGTAAAAAAGTACCCCGTCGTCCACCTTGAAGAAGGCTTTATTATCGGGCGCGAATTCAAATGTCCCGGCGTAAGATTGCAGAACACCCGCATCGACTTCAATGATCGTGCGCTCGGGGGGCGGGGGAACTCGCTGTGAGGGGTCGAACGGCACGTAACCCAGCCAATCATATGGGCTGGAGGTATCTCCTATCGCTGCTTCAACGATCTCGGCCGCGACGCTTTCGAAGTTGTCAGAGTTGCTCAGCAGGACCACACCTATACCGGGTTCGAGGTAGGTCACGGTGTAGTTCTGGTTGCCGAAACCATGTCCTGTTCGGAAGAAGGCGTGTCCATGCTTCGTCTCAAACAATCCCCAACCCAGGCCCCAGGAGAGGTTTATACCCCTGTTCTCATCTGTGTCGTTCCAGGCATCCGGGCCAAACATCCTCTTGGAGGTCAGTGCTATTTGGGGCTTCAGCATTTCCCGCACAGCTTCTCCTCCTATCCCGTCAGCATCAAGAACAGCAACGATAAAGCGGGCGAAATCGGAAGCCGTCGTCAACATCGAACCGGCCGCGCCGGCTTTAGACGACTTACTTATAAAATGCGGTTGCTCCCAACGATTATGAGGGAGCGCATGATTGCCCTCATACTCCTCATGCCAAACGAAACTTGTGCGCGCCATCGCCAGCGGTACGAAGATCTTCTCCCGACTGAGCTCTTCGAGTCCTTTCGCCGTGACGTGTTCGACGACTTTCTGCAGTAATCTGTACGCCTCGCCTGAATAGCTGTATCTCGTACCAGGTTCAAACATTATCTCGAGCCGTCCATCTCTGCTGAACAGGCGAACGTTTGGTAATCCCGTGGAATGGCTCAGCACCATTCTGGCTGTGATTCGCTTATAACGCTCGTCGTTTGCAAAATCGGAATAATAGGGGTAATCAGGCAGCGGCCTGTCGAGGTACTCGTGAAGGGGTTTGTCTAAATCGAGAATTCCGTCCTCGCATAGAAGGAGGACCAGGTAGGCAAAAACCGTCTTGCTGAACGAGGCGGCTGAAAAAACCGTTTCCTCATCCGCTGCCAGGCCGGCATCAGCATCTCTATAGCCGAAGGCCCGGGCGTACACGACCTCGGAGCCGTTTATTATCGCGCATGACAGCCCTGCCACCGATGCCTTTTCCATCGCGTTCTCGATCGCTGTTTCTATCGAGTTGATGGAAATGGAACGGCCGCCCAGGCCTTCAATCTCCTGGTTAATCCGGTCGTCTTCGGGTGAACCACAATTTGAGCAGAGTAGTACGACAGGTAGGAATCCGATCAGCAATAGAAAGCGAAATAGACGAGAATACATAGGTTCCTCCACATGGCATGTTTGAAAGAGCAATAAGCTGTTCTGATAATGGCGCCTCTAGTTGCGAACTTCGAACAATCCTGCTTGCGTAGTTCCCGTGAGCTTCGGATCTGCTGAATGTCGAACAAGGTCCCCCATGTCTTATACGGCTGCGTTCTAATGATGTTCATAGCTCATAAGACACCGGTCGTTACCGAAGCCGACGTAATCAGCTCTGCCGCCCCCTCGGTGTCGTTCTCATTTCTCCTGGGAGAACAACACACTTAGGTTCTCCCGGTGCCTCCGGGACAACGCGGCATCGCTCTTGATTCGCTTCATCGCTGCTTCGGGGAAATCTGAATCCTGAACCGAATCCGAGCTTTTATACTTCTTTGTCGCTTCCTGCAACGCCTTCAGGTAGTCGATGTGAAAGTCGATTCCCGGGCCCGCGTACGGGTCGCCGTGACCCTGAACAATGAATTTCAATCCGGCTTCGTTTGCGAGGATCTCCTCCAGATCGGGTATCAGTTGCGCGAGATTGATACCCTCCTCGAGCGCCGGCAGGGAGCCGGGATGAAACTCGCCTCGCAGCGCCACAAGCCCGAGCTCGGGGATGTGGATCGTCGAGTGGCTGCGCGTGTGAAGGCCGGGCTGGTGGTAGAGCACGAAAGTCAGGTCGCCTATCTCGAACGCCTTCTTCCGCGTGTAAACCACAGTCGGGAGCGTCAGCTCGAACTTGTCGATATCGAATGGCAGAGCCGCCTGCTCGCCGCGCTTGAACACTGTTGCCGCGCCCTCGCGCGTGCTGTACTCACTTCGCATGTCCTCCACGCAGAGCTCATGGGCGATGATCGTCGTGTTGGCGAACGCCTGGTTCCCGAAGGTGTGGTCCCAGTGATAGTGGGAATTGATCAGGTGAGTCACGCGCTTGCCGAATGTCTCTTCCACAATCTTTCGGCCCTCCGCCGCCTCCTGCGGCAGAGCGAAGCTGTCGATCACCACGAGCCCCTCGCCGGCGTCGATCGCAATCATGTTGAGTGCCCAGAATTGCGATTGGATAACCAGCACCCGCTCGTCGACCCGCTCGATCTTGAAGCTGAACTCACCGGCCTGCGTCAAAGCCATACACCCGATGGAAAACTGGCTTGAAATCAGAAGAATAGCTGTCAGCAACACCCACATGGCGCTCTTGTGCTTCATCGCCTTTCCCCCTGGTAAAAATGTAGCGCTAGATTACCGCGAAAAATCGTCACTCAATGTAGCCCGGATTACAATCTTTGCGGCGAATTCTCCACGTGCTCGATTCCATTGTTATCGCAATAATCGCGCTGAGTAAGAACCGATTCTTCTCAATCATCAACCGACCTTGTTGACTCGCTGTGTGTAAGCCCGCCTGTCGGCGATTCATTCACTGCACACAAAGCACAATCCCTGCAAAATTTGGCCGTTTCACTGACGAGGTCTCCACATGGCCGGCCGGATGAACGAACCTTGAGAGTGTGATGAGCTCCAAGACTCGTCGTCCTTGTCCCGGAGGGATATGAATATCATGCGTTTAAACCACTCATCCATTGTTCTCAATCTTGCATATCTCGCTCTTTCCGTAACGTTTCAACCTGCTTTCGGCGGAGAAAGCAAAGCCGTCGAAGGCAACGGCTCCAGGGATAATCCTTACATGGTGCCGGTAACGGCGCAGACCATTAGTGTGGATGGCGTCCTGGATGAGGAAGCCTGGAAAGGCGCGTTGGTGCTGGAGCTAAAGTACGAAGTCGAGCCGGGTGAGAACATCGAGCCGCCGGTGCGCACCGAGTGTCTCGTTATCTACAACAATACCCACCTTTATGTCGCCTTCAGTTGTTTCGACCCCGATCCCGGCCTGATTCGCCCTGACTCCCCGCCGACAGCCTGCTCGAGGTCTATCAGGCGCAGGTTGTATGCAAACATCGTCTCTGCAGATCTCTTCCTGACATCCTGGAGAGTCTTCTGCGCGAGCAGCAGTTCGAGGTTGTCGATTTCCCCCTCGTGGTAATTGGCCTCCGCGAGCCTGAATGCCTCCTCGGCGCTCGCCAGAATCACCTCCTGGTATAGAGCGACCCTTTCGGACAGCGTTGCCGCATCCTTGAACGAATTGCGGACCTCCATTTCCACTCGGGCTCGCTCGGCTGCCGCTTCGGTGAGCACGGCCTTCTCCTCGGCCCTGGCTTCGGCGATCCTGCCGCCGATGGCGCCGCGCCCGAAGATGGGGATGACTATGCCGAAGTTCATTTTCCAGCTGTCCATATCGCCCGAATACTGATGCCTGTAAAAGGCGGCCGAGAAGTCCGGATAGTATAAGGATCGTGCCAGGGACTGCCGTAGAGACGCCGCTGACTGCTTGATTCTCAGCGTGCGGAACTCAATGCGTTGCGACAAGGCCAGGTCGACCAGGTAGTCGACGCTCTCGCTTACGGCGGCCCCCTTCGAGAGCGGCGAAGTGACGAGAGGCGCCGCCGCCTCGCGGCCGAGCAGGTAGTTCAGCTGCATCCGGTGACTGCGCTCCTCGTTCTCGAACAGATGCTTTTCATCGGCGGCGTTACCCGCTTCGACCCGGGCTCTTAGCACATCCAGCTTGCTGACACTGCCCGCTTCGAACCTGCGCTGGGTCAACGTCAAAAGCTTCTCTGAAATGGCGACGTTCTCCCCCGCGATGCGCACCTGCAACTGGCTGAGAGCCAGCCGCTGATACAAGGTCTTTACGGCAAGCGTCAATTCCCAGCGGTTCAGATCGTAATCCGACTCCGACACTCCGGCCTCCTCCTTGGCCAGCGATATTCTCAGCCCGCACCGGCGGATTCGCAAAAACGTAATCCAGGCGTGACGCCCGGGCGTAATCCTGAAGTGACTATTGCATTGTCTGACATCCGGCGATTACGCTAATTACTTGATAAATCGGATCTTATCCGAAGCACTCGTTCCGCCGCGTTCTGGCAGGATATTTGCTCTTCAGAGTGTGGAACAAACATAGGGATCTCTCATGTGGACGCTGCTCAAGAAAGAAACTCTCGAGAACCTCATCACCATGCGCTTCATCATCGGCTTCCTCGCCTGCAACCTCGTCTTCGGCCTCATCACCTACGTCCTCATGCAGGACTTCCAGCTCGAACTGAGCAGAGTCAGCACGGCTCAGGAGCAAAGTAGGGAAGCGACTGAAAGCTGGCGTGTCTGGTCACGCGTCAGGCCGACGATCGTCAAGCAGCCATCCATTCTGGCCGTCTTCGGCTCCAACATGGGAACCAACTGGGGCAAGCGCGTCTGGATTACCCATACCCGCATCCCAGTCCTGACGACCGACGAAACCGGCGACGCCGGCTCCACCGACCTGCTCGCTTTCCTCTACGAGTTCGACTACACACATATCGTGCAGATTCTCGTTTCCCTCATTGCCTTGCTGCTGAGCTTCGATGCGCTCAGCGGCGAGAAGGAGCGGGGAACACTGCGGCAGGTACTTTCCAATTCCATCAAAAGAACCACCGTCTTCCTAAGCAAATTCCTCGGAGCCTTCATCGCACTGCTGATCATTGTTCTCACGGCCTCCATCATTTCCCTCTTCATCTACCTGCTCCACCTGCCGCGAACCCCCGTTGTCGAGGAGTGGGTGTCCATCGTCCTCATCGTCGCCGCCGGTATCGTCTTCGGAACCGTTTTCATCGCACTCGGAATGATGGTCTCGACTTTCACCAGCAAGACATCGAGTGCCCTGATCGTCTGTATGCTCGTTTGGGTCATGCTCGTTATCGTTCTGCCCAATTCAGTCGGATTCCTCTCCTCCACGTTCGGCTTCAGCCAGGATCTGGTCGACTATCAACGCGGCCTCGATGCCCTCGACAATGAATATGCCGACAAGATGCAGATGTTCGTCCCGCTCAGAGATTTCACATTTTTTGCTGATTACTATCTGTCACCGGAGGGAAGGATCAGGTTCACGGTCATGGGCGATAATTATTTGAAATTGCATCTGGAGCGACAGCAGCCGGCTATTGATGCCCAGTTTGAGTACGCCGTCAAGCGCTACGACCTCGAGAAGGATTTTCGGGACGGGCGGGCGCAAAAAATGACACTCAGCAACATCCTCCTCATGCTCTCCCCGTCCACACTCTATGGTAACGTTGTCAACGCGCTGGCCCGTGTCGATGCCGCAAACCACGAGGCCTTCATGGAACAGGCGCGGCTCTACAGGGAGGAGGTCATCAGCTTCATCAGAAGCAACGGCGGCTATTCAACAAAACGGTGGTTCACTTTCGACAGAGACGATGCCTCCTACCGCGACAGGATCAGGGAACTCGAGAAACTTACAATGGAGGAGTACGGGCACATCACACGGGAGGATCCCGACTTCTATACAACACTGCAGAGTTGGATCATGGAGATGTACAGACACCCCGAGGCCGTCCTCGACCTCAGCGCAATGCCGAAATTCGCCTTCAGACCGCTTCCGCTGGCCGACGTTGTTAAAAACACCTGGTTCGATTTCTTCCTGCTGATAGTTGTTTTTTCGATTGTGATAGTCGTCAGCTACATCAGGTTCCTCAGTTACGATCCGAGGTGAATCAGATGGGCAAACTTATCACTTTCTGGCTCCGCCAGCACCTCAAGCAGGGAAGAATCCTTGTGATCTACATCCTGGCATTTGTTCTCTTCCTGCTCAGTGCATTCGTTTATACCACGCGCTTTCAAGCGGATATCGATAGCCGCAACGCCGTCAACAGGCTGCTGGAAAATACAATAGCGGCCGTCGAGAACGCCGACCAACTCTCCGCAACGCAAATGGATATCCTTTTGCCCGCCTCGTCCCAGCGTTTTGTTGTCGACAATAACCTCGATGACATGCCGATTAGTCGCGGAACAAACCCGTTGACCGTTACCCTTCCTGAGAATGTCGGCGGTAAAAGAGTCGAATTCATCGGCCTCTGGGACATCGATCTCGCCTTTCTCGTCGGCGTGATCTTCTCCTTCCTTGCCGTCGTCATGACTTTCGACTCCGTCAGCGGCGAAAAGGAGGGGGGTACTCTGCGACTCCTGCTCTCCAATTCCGTCCCCAGATATCAGATCGTCCTCAGCAAGATTATCGCAGCGGCCCTCACCATCGGTATCCCACTCCTCGTCGGTTTGGTCATCAACAGCCTCTTCCTCAACTTCACCGGCGTCATCGCTTTCGATCTCGAGCAGGCTTTCATCCTCTTCTGCTTCATTCTACTCTCAGCCGTCTTCCTCTTCTTCTATTGCGCCCTCGGAGTCCTTATCTCCTCCCTCAACCGAAATTCTATCACCAGCCTTGTCATCCTCCTGCTGCTCTGGGTCGCACTAGTTGTTCTCGTACCGGGCATGTCGCGCCCGATCGCCCGCGAGGTTGTCAACGTCAAAAAGCAGGAGGAATTAAACGAAGAGATTACCTCGCATTGGCGGGATTTCTTCCAGCGATACCACGAAGTCGGAGCGTGGGACCGATCCTACGAAGTTGCCAAAGCCGATGCTTTCAGGAAAGAGTTTAAATGGGGCGGGATAAGAGACATCCTCCTCAATAACATCCAGGGCACCCTCGATTCCCATTTGAGAGATATGTACGCCCAGGCGGAAGTGGCCAGGAGTATCTCCCGAATATCACCGAACATGGTCTACAAGTTCGCACTCTCCGGAATCGCCGGCACGGGCTATCTGACCGTCAAGGATTTCTATTCGCAAGTCGGCCGCTACAAAAGAACGCTTTTCAACTTCCTCAAGAACCAGGATGCCCTCGATTCCGGGAGCCCGCACATATACGGATCCCAGGGCAGGGGATATCTCTCGCGTAAACCCCTCACTGCCGATATCCCGCGATTCTCTTATCACAAAGCGTCGATGTCGGTGCGTCTGGGAGACGTCGCCGTGGATTCCCTCATTCTCTTCACCCTCGCGGCCTGTGCTGTGCTCGGATGTGTCTTCGTGTTCAACAGGTACGACGTGAGATAAGCCGTCGTTCCCGCCCTTGTTTGTTTTCGAGTTTTTAACGCGCTCGTGATAAAAAGGGACACGATCTGTTTTCGCCGAGGTTCAGTTGCGTCCGCTAGTCTGATTTTGCGAATGGTTTTCATCCGGCGGAGTCAGCGTATTCGATCTGGCGACGGAAGCCCGCTGGAGCCGTCTTCACTCGGGTGACATGGAGAAAACGTTCCCTCTGATAATTCTCATCAGCCTCTACGGGCTGATTATTCTCACTCTGCTCGGCTTGTGGCTATCCTCGTTCCGCAAGAGATACCCCCTCGCATACCGTGCCGCGGCGAGGGCCAAGAACCGGCTGGAGCAGAAGCTGATCCTGGAGGCGATCGCCGCCTTTGCCAACATAGGGGATCCGGTCGCCATCGCCGATTCCATCGGCAAGCACGCGGCCGAGATGACAGGCTACGACCGCTGGACCGTGTGGTTGAAACAGGAGGGTATCCACGGCGCTGTTTCCACCTCCGAGCATTTCGAGGATCTGGAACTGGGGGAGTTCGGCCAGGACGCCGAGCCGGAGTTTGTTGAATGGATCAAAAAGAATTCCGGGCCGGTCGTTTTCTCGAATAATGTCCTGGAGGATCTGCGCTCTGATAACCTCAGGGAGAGTCTCGGCAGCTTCCGCAAAGGCCTCCTCATACCGTTTCTGGATGGCGCCGAGCTGCTCGGATTCATCACTCTGGGCGGCAAGTTCTTCCACAGGGAGCAGCGCAGCTATCAGTTCCTGTCCCTCTTCGGTGCCAACGCCGCCCTGTGGATCAAAAAAGTGATGCGGGATCAGGCCGATCGGGAGATGCATAGGCATCAGCAAAGGACCGAAAAGATGGCCGCCCTCGGAAAACTTGCCGCAGGCATGGCGCACGAGATCAGGAATCCCCTCACTTTCCTGAGAGTTTCCGCGGAACATCTGGAGGAGAGCGGGAACCTCTCCCCTAAGGAAAAAGAACTCCTGGGTGGCATGATCGGGGAAGTGCATCGGATCAACAAACACATCGAGGAGCTCCTTGCCCTCGGGCGCGTGGAAAACGATCTGCTCGAGCTGGTGGACCTCGAGCGCCTGCTTCGCAAAATCGCGCGGCTGGTGAGCACCAGGATCAGCGAAGAAAACATCGAACTCGATATCTCGTTCGCCCTGCAAGGCTCCGTCGTCTTCGGCAGCGAAGATAAATTGCAGCAGCTTTTCATGAATCTGCTGCTCAACGCTATGGAGGCCGTGCGGGGAAGTGAAAAGAAACGCGTCGGGCTCACGGCCGAAATTGCCGACTCCAAGGCGGTCGTTACCGTCCGCGACAGCGGAGCGGGAATCCCCAAGGATATCAGGGATCGGATCTTCGAGCCCTTCTTCACCACGAAGGAGAGCGGAACCGGCCTCGGCCTCGCCCTTTGCTACAACATCGTCAGCGCCCACGGCGGCTCGATCGAGTTGACTGAAACCGGCGCCCCGGGTGCCTGCTTCGTTGTCAGATTGCCGCTATACTTGGAAGCCGATGTAATTGATCGCCGGAGTGACGGATAGTGAAGCCCAGAATCCTCATCGTCGATGACGAAGCCAAGATCAGAGCTCTGCTCGAAAGCCTGCTCGAAGAAAAGGGCTACCTCGTGTCGGTTTCCGGCGACGGCAAAGGGGCCCTGGAGATGGCGGCTTCTGAGGCGCCCGATGTTTTACTCCTCGATTTGAAAATGCCCGGCATGGACGGCCTCCAGGTGCTCAAACAGCTTCAGGATTCCGGCTTCGAAGGCAAGGTCATCATCATGACCGCCTTCGGCACCATCGAGAACGCCGTCCAGGCGATGCGGGATGGAGCTTACGACTACGTCTCCAAACCCTTCTCCAAGGAAGAACTCTTTGCCCTCATCGAGCGCGCCCTGGAGCACCGCAGGCTGGAAGTGGACCTCTCACTGGCCAGAAGACAACTGAAAACGGCTTTCTCTCTCAGCGGTATAATTGCCGCCGACAGGGAGATGCTGAAGCTGATCGAGAGCGTCAAGCGCATCGCTCCCACCAACGCCCCGGCGATCATCAGCGGCGAGAGCGGAACCGGAAAAGAGCTTTTCGCCAAGGCCATTCACCAGGAGAGTCCCCGCTGCGACAGGCCCTTCATCGCCGTCAACTGCAGCGCTGTCCCGGGCAACCTCGTCGAAAGCGAGCTCTTCGGCTACATTAGAGGCGCCTTCAGCGGAGCCGACAGGACCAAACCAGGCCTGGTGGCGGCGGCCGACGGCGGCACACTCTTCCTCGACGAGATCGCCGAGCTCAGCATGGAGGCCCAATCCAAGTTGCTGCGCTTCACCCAATCGGGTGAGTTCATCCCCGTCGGCGGTGTCCAGGCGCAAAGGGTCGACGTAAGGCTCCTCGCAGCCACCAATCGCGATCTCGAAGAGGTCGTGGCGCAGGGTAAATTCCGCAGCGACCTCTTCTACCGCCTTAACGTGGTCAGGCTCAGGGTGCCGCCGTTGCGCCGGCGATCCGAAGAGATCCCGCTGTTCATCGAGCATTTCATCAGGAAGCATGGAGCGGAGTTGGGCAAGGAGGCTTTCCGTTTCGACTCCGAAGCCCTGACCCGGCTTCAAGCCTACCCGTGGCCCGGCAACGTCAGGGAGCTGGAAAACGCCGTCAGGAGCGCCCTCATCATGGCCGAAACCACCCCGATGACGGCCGGCAGCCTGCCCATAAGTATGCGCGATCCCGCGGTCTTCGAGGTGAAGCCGGATCTCAGCGTCCCCCTTCAGGAGGGTTTGAAGAGGCTGCAGGTGGACTACGAGCGCAATGCGATAATTAAAGCCCTTGAGTCGACCGGCGGGAACCGCGCACGTGCCGCGGCGCTTCTGAGAGTCAGCCGCAACACACTCTTCAAGAAACTCAAGCATTATGGCATCAGCTGATAATATGATCAGATCTTGAGATCGTCTCGAGATCCTCGTTCGACAGCCTGTCCAGCCGATTAGCAGAAGCATAACAGCCCTTCGGCAACTTCTTAATTGCCGCGGCCTGTCGACTCGCTGCGGCAACGGACTGAAACGCGCAGGGCAGCGAGGCATTGGATAGAAAGCCGGCGAAGAAATATTATTCGAATCTTTTCCCTGATTGGAATAAATGCTTGACTTTCTTGTGTATAAGACTATGATTACGAACTGCTCAACAGGTGAGCCCTACCTGGTGTTGACGATTCCTCGAATCCAAAACCCCTGGACAAGGTAATCACTTTTTGAGCGTATCCCGGCCGAGTGTTGCCGGGGGAACACACAAATCTTTTTTGTTGGAGAGTTGTTACATGGAAGGCACAGTGAAGTGGTTTAACGATTCAAAGGGTTTTGGTTTCATCACAGCAGATGACGGCACAGACGTGTTCGCACATCATACCGCCATCGTGGGCGACGGCTTCAAGTCGCTGAAGGAGAACGAGCGGGTTAGCTTCGAAGTGGAGCAGGGCCCCAAAGGACCCAAGGCAATCAACATCGTAAAACTATAGGCTGACAATGCGAGGGCCGCACGCCTTCGCGGAGTCAGGCTGATAGGATTCAGTTACTACTGATTCGACATAAAAAGCAGCGTCAAGACGCACGCATCATCTAGTCACTGAATTAGCGAAAACAAAAAGTCTCCGGTAGGAAACTTCTATAGGGGACTTTTTTTATCTGCACGACACCCTGAATCAACCACCCACTTGACAAAATAAAACCTCGATGCTATAAATATAGCATGATGCTATAAAAACAACATTCACCAAGTCAACCGCGAGGCGCCATGGACAACCCCTCATACTTGCACCTGAGCAAAAGAGAACGCCAGATCATGGACGTCATCTACTACATGGGACGGGCGACTGCCGCCCAGGTGATGGAGAGATTGGATAGCCCTCCCAGCTATTCGGCGGTGCGCGCAAAGCTGAGAATACTGGAAGAAAAGGGCTACCTCGTCCACGACTACGACGGCCCCAGCTATGTCTACAAGCCGGTTCTGCAGAGAGAAAAAGCACAGGATTCACTGATGAAACATCTTCTGCGGACTTTCTTTGACGGCTCGGTCGAAGAGGCGATGACCGCCCTCATCGGCCTCAAAAAGGCCGGCATGACCAAGGCCGAGAAGACCCGGCTCTCGAGATTAATCGAGGAAGCTTCGGAAGAACGCGACGCGGAATAACCAAGGCGATGCCCGTTACTGAGCACATTGTTAACCTGCTTCTCGAAGCGAATATTAAGGTCGCTGTGATCCTGCTGTTGGTTTGTCTCGTCCTGCACTTTTACAAATACAGATCGTCCGCATTTCGATTCAATATTCTCACCGTCAGCCTGCTCAGCCTGCTGCTCCTTCCGGTCCTCACCGCAACCCTCCCCGGAATCCCGCTGCCAATCCTCCTGGAAATACACGACCGCATGGACCCAGACGCGATTACTCCTCATCCGGCTCTCCAATCCGCTCAGGCCGCAATGGAATCTCGCCCTCACTTTTCGGCGATCTTAGCGCAAGTTGGGAACGGCACCCTAATTGAACCCGCGAGCCTTGGCACCGGAGGGTATCAGCCGCCGCGCATCAGCAAAAGTCTGCGGCTGTATGATCTCCTTTTGCTCGCGTGGGCCCTGGTCAGCGCAGCTTTGCTGGTTCGCGTGGCCATAGGTGTGGCTTGTATCCATCGTTCCGCTCGAAGAGCCCGCCCGATCACGGCCGGATTCCTGCCGGAGCAGATATCGGCATGGAGAAGCATCCTCGGTCTGCGCAGGTCAGTAGAGCTGCGCGTCACCGATGCCGATATCACGCCGCTGACCGTGGGTATATTCAGACCGGTTATTCTGGTCCCTAAACAAATCTTGCGCTGGCCGCGCGACACGTGCAGAACTGTTCTGCTGCACGAGCTGATTCACGTGAAGCGTTTTGACTATCTGCTGCATCTGATCGTTCGTCTCATCCAATCGATTTACTGGCTTAATCCTCTGGTACATAAATGCGCCAGGGATTTTTATACCAAGCAGGAGACGGTTTGCGATGATCAGGTGATCCTCAACGGAGTCAAATCGAAGGCCTACGCTCGCCAACTGCTCTCCGTCGCCATGTCGGTCGAGTCTCCGCAATTCGGTGTGCCCTTCTGGATAAACCTCGCCGAAAAGTCCAAATTCGAGCGAAGGGTTCTGGCGATTCTTAATTCCGGCAGGAATCGACGGCTCCCCGATCCCCTCAGCCTGATTTGGGTGATTGTGTTCTCCGTGCTGGTGATTGTTCCCCTGGCCGCCCTCAAGATTACCGACTGCCCGGCCCCCGAGCCCGGTAGGCTCACGTTCGAAGATGGTTGTTGGGCAAAGCTCGAGAGCAGCAACCGGCTGCTGATTTCCGATAGCTATAAGCTGCTGATTGTCGGTGTCGCTTCCTTTCAGGAAGAGTGGAAGGGCAAGTCCCTGGACTTCCCGCAGGAATGCACTTTCCATCTCAACGGCGATACGCTTTCTCCCGGCTATCTGAACGAAGGCGCGAGCCTCATCCGCATCCGGGATGCCTCCCTCGGAAGAGACTGGCTGGTTTATCCTGATTCGCGGAAGCGGCTGGTCGTTTTGATGCAAGCTCCCTCAGCGGACTCCGCCGGCCTCATATTCGCCGCTGGATTGTTCGGTCAGGTTCCGGGAATAGACGCTTTCACCGGGCGGGCGAGGGAGGCGGAACCCTGTTTCACCATCAATATCGGAAGCCGCGGGCACATCCTCTCATCCAATTCGGGCATCAGCTTTAAGGTGTTTGTCAGAGATGACGGCGGATCCGGAATCAGAGAAGGGGAATTGACGGACCCGGGTGGGCTTTTTGCCTCCAAGCAGATGAAGATTAATAACAAATAAAATACACGACAGTTAAAGCAGCGGGTCAGGATTTCGAACCACTGAACACAGCCGGAGGTGTGCCACATGCTGATCGCCTTTCTAGCCAAGGAAATCAAGTCTCATCTGATGACATTCAGGTTCATGGCCGCTCTGCTTGTCACTTTCTTGCTGATCGTTCTAAGCGTCTGGGTGCTTGGCAATGACTTTGTCATCAGGAATCAGCTCTACGTCAAGCTCTCCGAATCTTACGCAGAGCAGAGCGACGATGTTTACGTCCCCTCCCAATTCAGCCCCATGATGCACAAGCCGCCGACCCCGATGTCCATATTTGCTCAAGGCAAGGAGAAGCGCCTGGGCAACGCCGTTGTTTTCAGCAGGTGGTCGGTGCCCTCCGACGCGATCGATCAGCTGACGAACAACAAGCTCACTGCCGACCGGCTCTCGTACGACCTCATGACGATTT